>OFDI01000103.1_pt1 | contig 12971 bp, 13 predicted proteins | sample 1520301 | NCBI WGS metagenome assembly OFDI01 (sample SAMEA3696446, study PRJEB22514) | metagenome | biome: water; feature: marine; material: hydrothermal vent | place: Pacific Ocean | collected 2014-08-12 | depth 1521 m
TAAAGCGGTACGCGAGCTGGGTTCAGAACGTCGTGAGACAGTTCGGTCCCTATCTTCCGTGGGCGTAGGAAAGTTGAAGAGATTTGCCCCTAGTACGAGAGGACCGGGGTGAACGTAGCACTGGTGTACCAATTGTTCTGCCAAGAGCATCGTTGGGTAGCTAACTACGGATGTGATAAGCGCTGAAAGCATCTAAGCACGAAGCCAACTCTAAGATGAACTTTCCCTGAAGATCCCAGTAAGACTAACTGGTTGATAGGTTGGATGTGTAAGCATAGTAATATGTTTAGCTGACCAATACTAATAGATCGTTTGGCTTATTTTTAACTTATTCTTTAGTTTACTATCTTATTAAGTGTAAAAAACTATAATATAAAAATCATTGTGTTTAAAAAAAGACTATTAACATTATAATAACTCAATATTTATAATATTGTTTTAAATGTTACTTCTGTAACATTAAAAATGAGACTTTAAATGTTGGTGGTTATAGAGAAGAGGTAATACCCAGTCCCATTTCGAACCTGGAAGTCAAGCTCTTCATCGCCGATAATACTGCCGGGTCCCCTGGTGGAAACGTAGGTCGCTGCCAACTTTTAAGGTCTCTTTCTTTTTAGAAAAAGTTTTTCTAAGAAACTTTTTAATCTCACATTATTTAACTAATCATACCTATTAACTTTAAAGTGCAACTAAATCAGTTCAAAACTATGCATCAATTTTCTTGAAAATTATGTTTATTAAATAAGACTAATTTTATCCTATTTAGATATAATTTCACACATTAATTTAAAAAAGGAGATATTAAATGAATTTAATACCACAAAATGCAGAGCAATTAGAGTTAAATGGAGCAACAGTTCCATTTTATAAATATGAGGAGGATGGTTTAAGAATTTTACAATTTGATACAAGTAAATCAGGTCATCCAGAGCCTATGGTAAATGCTATGGTTGGATTACAAAATTTAAGTGATTGTGATAAATTGGTTATGATCAATTCAAAACCACCAATGGGATTATATCCAAAAGTTGAAGCAGATTTTAATTTTTCTGATGAGATGTTAGCTGAGGGATTATATAAAATAACATTTACAAAAAAAGGTGAGTCTGCAAATACTGATTTTAGTGATACAGCTTGTAACGGGTAAAAAACTATGGCAGTATCAACAGATTTTGCCCCACCTTTTAGGTTAATAGCTCCCTATTTTGTAATAGGGACTGCTTTTTTAGTAGTAAGTTCAATTTTATTATTTGGACTTGATATAACATCTATAACAAATACAGATCCAAGAACTTTATCATTTGTTCATCTATTTCTTTTAGGATTTGTAATGATGGTGATATTTGGTGCTATGGCACAACTTGTGCCTGTTGTCCTAGAAACAGGGCATTTTGCAGTAGATCTTTATTATATCATATATCCTTTACTGTTTATAGGAACGATTATGATGGGGTATGGATTTTTATATTCACCTGCAGTTTTACCTTATGGTGGTGTAATAGTGCTAATTTCATTGATGGTGTTTGTGCTTGAAACATTTTTAACAATCAATAAGGTTAAAAAACTAAATCTAGTTATGGGCAGTGTCCTTATATCAAATATCTCACTATTTTTAGGTTTAATTTTTGGTATATTAATGGCACTTGGGTATGCTGGAGTTATTTCAGTTGATATATATACTTTACTTAGATCACATATATATCTTGTATTAACAGGTTATGTAGGTGTAACTATAATGGGTATGAGTTTGATATTGTTACCTATGTTTTGGTTAAGTCATAGTTTTTCATGGCAACCAGTTACAAATGCACTATATATTATAGTAGCAGGTGTTTTATTTGTAGTATCATCATCAATATTTAATAGTTCAATATTAGAATATATAGGATATGTTTTAAGTATCATAGCTTTAGGTTTTTATTTTTATCAGATATATATTATCTATAAAACAAGAGTTCGACTTGATAATGATGTTTATTTACACTCTTTGGTGTTTTCATATCTTAGTTTAGTATTTATTTTAGGAATAGGTGTTGTATATTTGTTTGTTCCAAATACAGTTTTATTTTTATCTATGGGATGGCTTGTATTATTTGGATATATAACATTTATGATCACAGGTCATCTTTATAAAATAGTTCCATTTTTGGTATGGTATCAAAAATTTTCACCATTAATTGGGAAAAGAAAAGTTCCTATGTTAAAGGATATGGTTCCCGAAAAAGGTGCTACCATGCAATTTGTTTTAACAGCAATAGGTGTATTAATAGGTGCTTTAGCTATCATATTACAAAATAATGATATTTTTAAAGCTGGAGTTAGTTTTTTAGTTGTTGGTTCTTTTTTTATGTTAAAGAACTTAATCTATATGATAAAATTTGAAGGATAATAATATGGCAGTAACAAAAGAGGATATTTTTAAAGCAGTATCAACAGTAAATGATCCAGAAGTTGGATTCAATCTTGTAGAGATGGGATTGATTTATGATGCATCTTGCGATGAGCAAGGTAATGCAAAAGTTGTGATGACACTTTCAACAAGAGCTTGTCCATTACATCAAATGATTGTGCAATGGGTTGAAGAAGCAGTTTTAAGAGAGATTGAAGAGGTTCAAAATATTGAAGTTGAAGTAGTATGGGAACCAGCTTGGAATATCTCTATGGCAGATGATAATGTAAAAAGACAACTAAGTGGGCTTTAAAAAATAATTGGTTAAAATCATTTAAAAGTTCAAAATTAAGGTATATCAATGAAAGTAGAATTATTACAACACAGTAGTTTAGAAGTTTGTGCACATGCTATTAGAACTTGTTGGCAAAGTTTTGACAATAGTGATGATGGTGGTGAAAAGGATAAAGATCTAATCAACCGTGTTGGTAATAAGTTTAAACACTCTTCTACTTTGGAACATCTTACTTATACATTTTATATTAGTGGAGTAAGTAGAGCATTATTACAAGAGTTAGCAAGACATAGGATGGCTAGTCCTAGTGTTAAATCTACAAGATATACTTTAAAAGAGTTAAAAGATGAAGAAACATTTACAGATGGATTATCAGCCCAAGAGTTATTAGAAAAATACAACAACCCTCAAGAGGTTTATGCTGATAAACATATGCAAATAGCTTCTAAATATTTAGTATGGACCAATGAGTTAATCGTAGATTATGCTTCACTAGTAGCTTTAGAAAATTTACGATTAATTCTTTTACAAGGTATCGGTAATGATAAAGCAAAATTTTGTTTACCAGAGAGTTATAAAACTGAACTTACTTGGACTATAAACGCTAGAAGTTTACAAAACTTTATCAATCTAAGAAGTGGAAAATCTGCACTTTGGGAGATAAGAGATTTGGCTAATAATATCTTTGAATCTTTACCAGAGGATCATAAATATCTATTTGAATCATCTTTGAATGATATTAAATAAAAATTATAAAATCTAATTTAAATAAATATTTTTTACAATTTCAATATCTTTTAATATTTGATTTTGAAGTTGTTTAGGATTATTGAATTTTTGATTTTCTCTTATTTTTTCATAAAATAAAATCTCTAAAGTTGAAGATGTAGTATCAATATCTTGATCTAAGATATGAGTTTCAATAGCAAAATTATTATCAGTAGATACTCTATGACCTATAAAAGTGATACTTTTATATTTGGTATTATCAATAATAGTTTGTGTAGCATAGATACCATTTTGTGGTATCAAAAAGTTATCAACTTGAATATTGAGTGTTGGAACAAATTGTTTTTGCCCTAAACCTTGCCCTTTAATAATATTGCCTTTTATTTGATAAGCTCTACCTAAAAAATCATTTGCTTGAACTGTTTTGCCTTGGGTGAGTAACTCTCTTATAAATCGTGAATGAACAGAGATATTATCTATTAGATATTCATCTATGATTTGAACTTCACCTTTGAAAATCTCTTTTAGATTTTGTGCATTGTAAAGTCTTTGTTTTCCAAAATGAAAATCATACCCTACTATTATTTTTGCTAATTGTGGAAAATCTTTTTTCAAAAGCTCTACAAATTGTGATCCACTTAGATGTTTTATATCATCTAAAGTATAATAAAATATAGGGTAAGAAGTAAAATTTCCACGATATTTTCTAGGAGTAAGATTTGCATAATTGGTATCTATTACCACAATAGCACCATCTTTATCTAGGTGTTTAAATAATTCTTGATGAGCAAGATGCATACCATCAAATCCACCAATTGTGATATTTGTAATATTATTTTTGGAAATAAAATAGTTCTTCAATATTGCCCTTTTTGCCTTTGATTTTACTTATATTGGTTTTAATAAGTTTCCAACCATACTCAAAACACTTATTTATAAAATACTTTCTTACTTTTTCTATAGCTTTTATATCTAATACTACACCATTTTTATCTCGTTTTATATCTTTGCCCACTTCATATTGTGGTTTAAAAAGTATAATAATATCTTTGTTTGCTAGATTGTTAATATCATCTAAAATATGATGGATACTAATAAACGATACATCACAAGTGATTATATCATATAATATATCAGATTTAAAATCTCTTATATCTGTATTTTCATATATTACAATTTTATCATTATCTTTTATTTTTGGATGTAATTGATTTGAACCTACATCTAAACAACTTACTTGTTTGACATTATGTTCTAAAAGTATCTGTGTAAAACCACCTGTGCTACTACCAATATCAAGTGCTATTTTATTACTTAAGTTTAGATTTTTTATATCTTCTAAAAAATATTTTAGTTTATATGCTGAACGACTTACATAAAAATTATCTTCAAGTATCTCTATAGATATATCATTATTGTCTATATTAAAAGAAGATTTTGTTATAATTTTACCATTAATTTTAACTTTTTTTGATGCGATTAACTCTTGAGCTTTATTTCTGCTTTGTATATCGTGATGTTTTGTTAAATATATATCTAATCTCATAGGGGAATTATAGTTGAAATTTGTTCAAACTAATATAAAAGAATCGATAAATGTATAAAATTAATAAACTAGATAACCCTTTTATAGTGATTTTTTTTCTTATAGCTATCATATTGATCAATCTGATATTTAGCACATATTTTATCCCAATATTTTTATTAACTATTGTTTTTATTATTTTTAATAATTGTATAAATAAAAAGTTTTACTATCAGCTATTTTTTACAGTCTTGAGTATTTTAATTTTAGAAAATCTCCAAGGGTTTCAACCATTTACTATTGTATTTTTATTTCTGTTGATATATATGTTTGTGAAACCATCTTTAAAAAAGATATTTGCATCTAGTGAGATTATCAATTATATTTTAGTTTTTCATATATATTTTGCTATATGGCTAATAGAGTTTTTTATCTATGGAGTTAGTGAGTCTATCACATCTATTATATTTATCAATCTAATCTTAGATATTTTGGTTATAGGTTTATTACTATGAGAATTAAATTAATTATATTTTTTATATTAGCTATATCTGCTTTGTTACTTTCTAGGGTATATTTTTTATCGATTAAGTCTAATAGTTATTATGAACAATTATCTCAGCAAAACTATATCAAAAGAGTTTATGAGATATCAAAAAGGGGAGTGATAAAAGATAGAAATGGAGAACTTTTAGCTATTAATCATTTGGGATTTTCTATATCTATTAAACCACATATGAGAAATAAAAAGCATATAGAAGAGGTAAAAAATATTGCTAAAACAATAGAGAAATATTTTCCAAAATATAAAGCAAATAGAATTTTAGCGACTTATAAAAGAGATGATTCACCATATAAGCATAAGTTTGTAAAAGTAGTTGATTGGATACCTTATAATAAATTTTTACGATACTATACTATTTTAAATAGTAATAAAAATATCAAAATCACAACAGCTTCAAGAAGATTTTATCCATATAAAGATGTAGCTGCTCATATCATAGGATATGTCAATAAAACTACTATAAAAGATAGAGAAAAAGATCCTCAAGCAAAATATTATGATTCAAAAGGTAAGACAGGTTTAGAGAAATATTATGATAAAAAATTAAGAGGAACTTTAGGATATAAAGATTTAAAAGTAAATGCTATTTATAAACAAGTTGATGTTTTAAAAGAGGTAAAACCATCTTTAAATAATGATATTACTACTACTATAGATATAAGATTGCAAGAGTATATTAAAAAACTAATGGGTAAAAAATCTGGGGCAGTTATAGTGATGAATGCTCATAATGGAGAGATATTAGCAGGTGGAAGTTTTCCTGAGTTTGATAATAATCTTTTTGTTGGTGGTATAGGATTGAAAGATTGGAATAAAATAAGAGATAACTTAAATCATCCATTTCCAAATAAGATGATAAATGGGAATTATCCACCAGGGTCAGTTGTAAAAATGGGAGTTGCATTATCTTTTTTGAAATATATAAAATCGCATAGAAGATTTAATGTTTATTGCACAGGTTCGCTTCCTTTGGGTAAGAGAAATTTTAGATGTTGGAAAGAAAAAGGTCATCATAAAACAGGTTTTGTAAAAGCTATTAGAGAGAGTTGTGATATATTTTTTTATGAGGGTAGTTTGCAAGTGGGTATTAATAAAATATCTCAAACTTTGGATCAGTTGGGTTTTGGTAAAACCACAGGTGTAGATTTGCCAAATGAATTTAAAAGTATCAATCCAAATAAACAATGGAAAAAGATTAGATATCATCAGCCTTGGTATGTAGGGGAAACAGTTGTATCATCCATAGGACAAGGATTTATTTTGGTTACACCTTTGCAAATAGCTAGATATACTGCTGCTTTGGCTACATCATCTTTACCACAACCACATCTTTTAAAAGATAAGAGTTTGATAAAAAATATTAAATTAAAACTTAATAAAAAAGATCTAAAAATAGTAAGAAAAGGGATGTTTGAAGTATGTAACTATCCAGCAGGAACAGCTACATCACATATAGATTCCAAAATCAAAATAGCAGGTAAAACAGGAACAGCACAGATTATTAGTATCCCTCAATCTGAAAAAAAACGGATGAAAGAGTATGAATTAGCTTATTTTAAAAGATCTCATGCTTGGCTTACAACTTATGGACCATATAAAGATCCTCAATATGTAGTAACTGTTCTTATAGAACATGGTGGACATGGAGGAAGTGCCGCTGGATATATTGTAAGTAGAATTTATGACAAACTACTTGAACTTGGTTATATATTACCAAAATATCATCAGAAGAGATAAATATTAATTTATCAGTTTATATCTTCATCTGATGATTTTAAAAACTCTAAGAAAAATACTCCAAATATTGCTAAAATAATAGATGTTATAAATGCGACTACTACTATTAAACCTCTTTTAGGTTTTGTTTTATCTTTTATATAAGCTACTTGTGCAATTGTGAGTTGTTTTACATTATATAATTCATTTGCTTTTGATAAAACTTTTTTTTGGACTAATGAACTAGCAAGTTTACTTAACTGATCTTTTAGTGCTAGATCAGTAGAGTGTTCTAACTCTTTATGATAATATGAAAGTTGTTTATCGACATTTATCATCTGCATCTTTCTTAAATATGATGTTAACTCTTTTAGATAAATATTAACTAACTTTTTTGCTAAAAATCTATCTTGTGAAGTTACACTTAGTGTAATTAAAGATGTTTTTTTATCACTTGCAATTGATATCATTAAAGTAAGTGTTTTATAAGCATCAAACATTTGTTCATCTAAGCTTTTTTGATCTTCTTTATTGTCCTCTTTTTTATGAAATATATTATAGATCCCATCATATCCCAATGCAAATACAAGATGCTCTTTATTTGGTTTTAATTTTTCTATAAGATTATATTTTTTGATAATATATTTTTCAAAGTTGTAGTCATTTAAAATAGTATTAAAAGATGTTGTAGCATCTACTTCTCCATCAACACCTAAATCTATATTTGCCATACCAGCTAAAGATCCAAGTCCACCTAATGATGATTTACTTTGTGTTGTTTGTGGAATTAGTTTTGTTTCACTTTTATAACTATTAGGTATAGATAAAGTATATACAATAGTTAAAGATGTAATAATAAAACTAAATATAACTATTTTAAATTTATTTTTCCAAATTGTTGAAAATAACTCTTTTAAATCTATCTCATCCTCTTCTATAAAATTTTGGTTAGCGATATTTTCTTGCATTATAATGATCCTATAGTATGTAACGAAGCAGTAGTGATAGCTAACTGATAAACCACTTGACTAACATCTTTCCAAAATAATAAATTTGAAGTAAATTTTAGTTTCATAGGGATAACTATGCTACTTCCTTGTGGAACATTATTAGAACATCCAAATAAACAATTAAGAGTAACTTTTTTTGCTTCACCTGTAGGTAATACAATATATACAGAATCTTGATCAGCTTTTTGTGTTAGACCACCGGCTTTTTGAATATAATCTGCAGCATCTAAATCTGGATCATATATAAATGTATTTTGATTTAAAACTTCACCATATATAGAAATTGTATCTATAAAACTTGGGATAATTAAAGTATCTTTATCTTCAACTCTTATGTTATATACAGAATTTTCAAATTTTGTAATATTATTATCAAGATCTATACTAATTCTACCTAAAGCTTGAAATCTTTTTGCTTGTTTTTCAAGCATATTCACCATCTGTATCATCTCTGTGCCATTTGTTGCAGCTTCTCCTGCTTCTCTAGCATTTACTGATATATAAGCTATCTCTTGTTTTAGTTTTGCTATAGCATCTTGCATTCTTTTTTCTTCATTTTTCTTTACACTAAGTCTAGAAAATACTGCACCTTTGATAAATGCATTTTTTGTAAAACCTCCTGCTCTTTTGATAACACTAGACAATTTTTCTCCAGATTCTACTGTATAAACTCCTGGGAATTTAACCTCACCTTTTAAAGTGATAGTTTTTTTATCATACCAATTTGGTATAGTAAATACACTTACTTCATCATTATCTTTTAGTTTAAATTTTGAAATATCATTAAAAGGAACTTGAAGTATATTTCTTATTCTTTCATTGTTTACAATAGTATATCTAACAATTTCAAATCTATTTTTAAATGCTTTTTCTGTAAATCCACCAGCAGCTAAAATAATATCTTTTAAAGTCATATTTTTACCTATAAGATATTTACCTGCATGTTTAATTTCACCTTTAATTACTATAGACTCTCTTGGAACCATCTCATCTATACTGTAAATATAGATACTATCTTTATCTTGAAGTTTTATATTTGATCTTCCATCTTTTAAAATGTCTTCTAAAGATAATGCAAGCTCTTCATTTTCAAATTTTTTACCATGAATATTGTTAACTCTGGTTAATCTTAAATAACCATTATAAACATCTTTTTTTAATCCACCAGCTATTTGGATCAAATCTTTTATAGTCATATTGGGATTTAAACTATAGCTATTTGGAATATTTACAGCACCTTTGATACTCACATTTTCAATTTTATTTGTCATATAATAATCAAATAATTCAATTTCATCAAATTTTGCAAGTGTATAATTCTCATCTACAAATGATATATGTGGCATAAGATCATCTGTATCATAAGTAGTCAATCGTATTTTAGAATAAGGTGTAGCACCTGCTATATTTATAAGATCTCGAACTTTCATATTATCATAATAAGCATATTTTCCAACTTTTCCTACAGGTTTACCTGTGATTGTTACAAATGGTGCTATATTGCTATTGTATCTGTTGAATATGAAAATTTCATCATCATTTTGTAACTGTATATCTTTTTTGCCATCTATTATATTTTTTAGATTGAAACTTATTATTTTTTTATCTAAATTATTTGTTTTTCTTTTGATGATAGCATAATCAAATAATGTATCATCTAAAAAGATACCTTTTAAAGTTAGTTTTGTAATCTCTTGATTTAAAAGTTTATGTAAGCTATTGTTATTTTGGAGTTCTCTTTCTCCTGGTCTTACTACATTACCATAAAGATAAATACTTTCTTTGTGAACTTTATCTATAGGATATACAAATACACTATCTCCATTTTTAAGATTAAACTTATTTGCTTGAGATAAATCAACTTCAAAAGTTTTGGTTTTATTATTATTTACAAATCTTTTTACTAAAAATCCATATTTACTAGCATTGTATTTTAAACCACCAGCAAAATTTAATAATGTTTGTAAATTTTCTTTATTTTTTAACTCATATATAGCAGGAGTATTTACCTGTCCATATATAGATACAAGCTTATTTACTTTTGGCACAAAAATAATATCCCCAGCTCTTAATATGATATTCAATGATTCATCTGCATCTTTTAAAAGTTTGTAAAAATCAATTATTGCTAAAATTTTATGATCTCTTTTTATAACAACATCTCTTATTGTCCCTGTAGATTTAATCCCATTTGCTAAAATAAGCAAATCTTTTACTGTTGATAAAGATGCTACATTATAAACTCCAGGTGCTTTTACATCACCTACTAGATTGACCTGAATTGTTGAATATTCAGATATATCAACTGTCACTTGTGTATTTGGATAATTTTTTTGCATAGTGTTAATAATAAGTTTTTGAACATCTGCAAATGATTTACCTGCAACAAAAATAGGTCCAATTTTTGGAATATCAATATTTCCGTTGTTGTTTACTTTAAGTGATAATTGATTATTTGTAGCACCGTATAACCAGATTTTTAATTGGTCATTTTTATTTACTATATAATAAGATGGAACTGCTAATGATGATAAATTTTTTTTATTTTTATTTTTAAAAAAGTTTAATCCATATCTTGATAGTTTTGGAGCTGTTTTATATGATTGTTTACTATAAAGATTTGATAATATTTGTTGATTTGTTTTATAACTAAATGGATTGATATATGTTGTTTTGGATACTATCTTGTTATCAATTGTATTATTTATATTTTTTTGTTTATTATCTTGATTTTCTTTTATATCTATTTTATTTTGAACAACCTCTTCTTGTGTTGTAGTCGTTGTTTTTGGTGTTTGATTAATTTTTTCTAATACTTGTTGTTTATCAACACCCGCTTGTGCCATTTTTGCTTTTGCTGCTGGAGTGTCTAAAATAGCAGGATTTGATTTTATTGCCGCTTTGATTTGTGTTGGGTTTAATGAATTTGCAGTTAAAATACCAACAATTACCGATAAATAAAAGATTTTCTTGAACATTGAATTATACCTTTTTTGTAAAATATGTGGTATTGTATCTAATAATTGTAAAAAAATAGATTAATTTTAACTAAGATTAATATTTACTTTGGTATAATTCGCATCGAACAAGGTGTTAAGTAGGGAAATATAGGCATTTATGTTTATATTGCTTTATCGCACGATAAGGTTACGCAAGCCGAACAGACTTTGTAATACAATTAAATATAAAGGATTTAGAATGAAAAAAATTTTATTCTTACTAGTTGCAATTGCTTCTGCTGCATTTGCAAATGATGGTGCTGTTGCAAATGAAACATTAAAAGCCTACTCAGTGTTAGCTGCTGGTGTTGGTCTTGGTATTGCTGCTATGGGTGGTGCTATAGGTATGGGTAGCACAGCTGCTGCTACAATTGCTGGAACTGCAAGAAACCCAGGTATGGGTGGAAAACTTATGACTACAATGTTTATCGCACTTGCGATGATCGAAGCACAGGTTATCTATACACTTGTTGTAGCTTTAATTGCATTATATGCAAATCCATTTTTAGGATAATATTAAAGTTTATACTTTTAAAGTCAAGTAGTTTTATACTACTTGGCTTTTTTTATTTATGCGACGGTGGTGGAATTGGTAGACACGCTATCTTGAGGGGGTAGTGCCACTAGGTGTGCGGGTTCAAATCCCGCTCGTCGCACCATCAAAATGCTTTTTGATTTGTGGCAGTAAATTTTCTTCTATTAAATTATATGTTTTTATAAATTGTTCAAACTCTTTTTTATCAGGATCTTCAAATCCAATATGGACTACTTTTGTATCTTTTGGAAATATAGGGCAAGTTTGTTTTGCATTATCACATACTGTAATAATCAAATCAAAATCTATATCTATAATATCATCTATTGTTTTAGAATAATATCTATCATCCCAGCAACTATTTTGTTGAAGAACTTTTTTAGCATTTGGATTTATTTTTTTAGTAGCTTTTACTCCTGCACTATAAGCTTTAATCAATGGATAAAGTTTTTTATTAATTATTGCTTCAGCTATGATACTTCTACAAGAGTTACCTGTGCATAATATTAATACTTTTTTCATAATATAAATTATTACCTTTTTTGATAATTATATCAAAAAAGTATAATAGTTTTATAAGAAAGTTATTATTAAATAATATTTTTATAATATTTTTTTGACTATAATAACAGATATTAATTGTAAAGGCCAGTTATGGATTTTAAGCAAGTTTTAGAATATACTCAAAATTTGAGCTTATTGTATGTTGAAGATGATGAAATTCTTTTAGAAGATACAGCAGAGATTTTGGAAGATTTTTTTGCATCAATAGATACTGCTAATAATGGTAAAGTTGGATTTGATAAATACAAAGAGTATTATGATTTACATGGTGAGTATTATGACTTGATTATTACAGATGTTAATATGCCTATTATGGATGGGGAAGCGTTAATTAATGAGATACATAAAATAAATCCTCAACAAGCTATTATTGTAGTATCTGCTTATAGTGAATCATCAAAATTAATCTCTTTGATCCAAAAAGGGATTAATAATTTTATTTTAAAACCTATAGCTTCAGATCAACTAATAGATATTTTGTATAAAACTTCTCAAGCATTAGTTGCTATTAAAAATGAACAAAAATATAAAAAAGAGTTAGAGCAAATCAATCAAAACTTAGATAAAAAAGTGCAAGAGTTATCACAAGTGTCAAGCGAACTGCTAAAATGGGCAGGTAAAGTTTGATTTTGGAATTCAATTTA
>OFDI01000107.1_pt1 | contig 12787 bp, 12 predicted proteins | sample 1520301 | NCBI WGS metagenome assembly OFDI01 (sample SAMEA3696446, study PRJEB22514) | metagenome | biome: water; feature: marine; material: hydrothermal vent | place: Pacific Ocean | collected 2014-08-12 | depth 1521 m
TGCTCCACCTGCGTTGTTGTTGTATTTCTCTTAGCTACTTCTATCAAAACTGGCGCGTTTAGTAAATTGTCAGCTAGTTTTTTGATATCGTTTGAAAATGTCGCTGAAAAGAGAAGATTTTGTCGCTTCTTTGGAAGCATTGCCAAGATTTTTTTGATGGAGGTGGCCATATTCTTTTTGCAGGAAAGAATATAGACCAAATTATTAATCATAGAATTATATGATTTAAATCAAAAATATTATTCGTAAATTGTTTTAGAATTTATGAATTAATAACAATTGATTTAATTTCAGTAAATTCTTCAATTGCAAACTTTGCACCTTCACGACCAACTCCAGAAAGTTTAATTCCTCCGTAAGGTTGAATATCAAATCGTAAAGTTGGAATATCGTTAATCACGACTCCTCCAGCTTCAAATTCATCTATTGCTTTTTGCATATTTTTAACTGAATCTGTAAAAATTGAGAATTGCAATCCATAAGGTGAATTATTCATTTTTTCAATTGCTTCATTAATATTTTCCACCGCTACAAGCGAAACAATTGGAGCAAAAACTTCCTCACAAATTATTGCCATATCGTCGGTTACATTTCCAACAACGACTGGTTTTAAAATTCTGCCGTTACTTTCAATTTTAGTTAGGATTTTAGCACCCTCATTTTCAGCACTTTTTAACCAATTTTTTGCTCGTTCAACCGCTTCAAAATTAATTAATGGACCCATAAAAGTTTTTTCAGAATATGGATCTCCAACAACTAATTTATTGGTTTCTTCGATTAAAGCTTGTGCAAATTCGTTATAAACTTTTTTATTGACATAAATTCTTTGAAGTGAAATACAAACTTGACCGGAATTTGTAAAAGCACCAACCACACATCTTTGAGCGGAATATTTAATATCTGCTGTTTCATCAATATAAGTTCCGGCATTGCCTCCCAACTCCAAAGCAACTTTTTTAATTCCAGCCGATTTTGTGATAATGTTACCAACAGGAACACTTCCAGTAAAACTGATAACTCGAGGAATATCACTTTTCACCAAAGCTTAACCGATTTCAGCATCTCCATAAATAATTGAAATAGCATCAGGAATTGCAAATTTGGATTTAATAAAAAGTTCAACAAATTTAAAAGCGGTAAAAGGAGCTTCAGGAGTCGGTTTTAAAACAACAGCATTTCCAGAAACCAAAGCTGAAGCAATTTTATGAGCAACAAGATTTAACGGAAAATTAAAAGGAGTAATTGCCACAACAACCCCAGCAGGAACTCGTTTGAAAAAAGCAGTTGTTTTTTTACCGCTTGGCATAGCATCGGTATTAATAGTTTCACCCGAAAAAGTTCTCATTGTTTCGGCAGAAAGTTTAACGGTTTCAATACATCTTTCAACTTCTACTTTTGAAAATTGTATCGGTTTGCCAACCTCATCGGTAATTATTTTCGCGAACTCATCTTTTTGTTTTTCTAATTGTTCTGCAACATCTAAAAGCCAATTACATCTTTGAGAAATTGTAGATTTTCGAGTTGCAATTTTAGCTTTTTCAGCAATTTTTAAAGTTTTTTCGGCATCTTCAATTGTGCAAATAGGATATTGAGAAACAACCTCATCGGAATATGGAGAATGAATATCTTTCCATTTATTTTTTTCGATGAGGTTTGATCCAAGGTAAAATTGTGCTTTATTCATTTTTTTAACTCTCTTAAAATTTTTAATATATTTTACTTTTTTTTTTGATTAAATTTAGACTTTTTTTTATAAAATCTTTATGATAAAATTAAAGTTGAGTTTATTACACTCAATTTTTTAGATATAATTAGACTAAAAAGATGTTAAGGAGGTTATTTTGCAAAAAGATTTATATGAAGTTTTAGGTGTTTCTAAAAATGCTTCTCAAGATGAAATCAAAAAAGCTTATAAAAGACTTGCCAGAAAATATCATCCAGATGTAAATAAAACTGCTGAAGCTGAAGAAAAGTTTAAGGAAATTAATAATGCTTACAGTGTTTTGGGTGATGAGGAAAAACGAGCAAAATATGATATGCACGGTCATAATTTTTTTCAACAAAATGATTTTTCATCTCAACAAGGTTTCAGTGCAAATGATATAAATTTTGAAGATTTGTTCGGTCAGTTTTTTGGTAATGCTTCAGGGTTTGGTTTTCAGGAAAATTTGGATATTGAATATCAATTAAACAATCCTTTCCGTGTTTCTTGGCTTGGTGGAACTGAAAAAATAAATATTCAAGGAAAAGAAAGAACTATTAATATTCCTGAAGGTTCAAGAGATGGCAATAAGCTAAGATTGCGAGGTGCTGGGAAAAAAGGACAAAATGGAAAAACTGGAGATTTATATCTGATTTTAAAAGTCATACCTCATCAAGATTATAAGGTTGATGGAGATGATATTATTTTTGAATTTAATATCTCACTTTATACCGCAATGTTTGGTGGAAAAATAACAGTAAATACCATTAAAAAAAGTTTCGATATTAAAATTCCAAAAGGTGTTAAAAATGGTCAAAAGTTAAGAATTAAACAAGAGGGTCTTTACAATAAAAAATTTAAAAGATATGGAGATTTGTATTTTAAACTAAATATTGAAATTCCTAAAATTGAGAATCTTGACCCTGAACTTGTAAAATTATTGGAAACAAAATTACCAAAAAATTAAATTAATTAAATTGATAATACTTCAAACCTCGTCTAGAAGACGAGGCTATTTTTGATATTTTATCTTTTTTATAAAATAAACACCGAAGGCACAATTAAAGGATATTTTTTATATTTTCTGTAAAGGTGTTTTCTTACAACTGCTTTTAAATCAATCTCTAAAGCTCGAGGATTATCAAGAAGATGAGGTTTGAGATTTGATAAAAATTTCTCCAAAATTGTAGTCAATTCATTTGATAAGAATTTTTCTTGACGGTCAGACACCAAACCAAAACTTGTAACTAATGGTTTTGTGATTAACATCGAATCGTCTCTTGAAATTTGAGAAACAATTACTACAATTCCATCTGAAGCTAATTTTTGTCGGTCGATTACAATATCTGCATCAATTTTAATATTGTTTTGGTTATCGATATAAATTTTTCCGCTTTTTACATGCTTAACTTTTTTCATATATTTTGGATGAATTTCAATTGTATCACCATCTCGCATAATTAAAATATTCTTTTCTGGAATTCCACAAGATTTTGCTGTTTCTTTATGTGCATTTGTGTGGTTGTATTATCCATGAACTGGCAAGAAAAATTTTGGTTTTACAAGTCTTAACATTAATTTTTGGTCTTCTTGAGAAGCATGTCCAGAAACATGAATATCATCAACTTGATGATAAACTTTAGCACCCAGCATTTCAAGATAATTTATAATTGTTGAAATTGAAGCTTCATTTCCTGGAATCGCTCTTGCCGATAAAATAATTGCATCGGAAGGTCTGATTTTTATAAGCCGATGTTCATTTCGAGCAATTTTATAAAGTGCAGAATTAGTTTCACCTTGAGAACCGGTTGTAACTATTAAAATCTCATTATCTGAATATCTGTTTAATTGATGAGGTTCAATAAAAATATTTTTTTGTAATCGAATATAATCGTAATTAATTGCAGTTTCGATATTTCTTTCCATCGAACGACCAATAATACAAACTTTCCGATTATATTTAATTCCAACAGCAATTGCTTGATAAACCCGATGAATGTTTGATGAAAAAGTGGACATAATAATTCGTCCATTGGTTTTTGCAAAAATTCTATCAAAAGTTGGAAAAACCACATTTTCACTTTTTGTAACACCTGGATTGTGGGAATTTGTAGAATCACTTAAAAGTGCTAAAACTCCCTTTTCACCGTAATAAGCTAAACGATGAATATCAGACGGCAAATTATCAATTGGAGTATGGTCAAATTTAAAATCGCCTGAATGAATAATTGTTCCAGTTGGAGTATTAATCGCCAAAGATGAAGAATCTATAATTGAGTGAGTAATATGAATCCATTCAACTTGAAAATCATTTCCAATATTAATTACTTGTCTTTTTTCAACAGGACGAAAAAAAGTTTTATAATGAAGGATTTTATGCTCTTGAAACTTATTTAAAATCATTGCAAGAGGTAGCGGGGTTGCATAAATTGGAAATTGAAACTCTTTAAAAAGATATGGAACTGCTCCAATATGATCTTCGTGTCCGTGTGTAATTACTAAACCAACAATTTTATGTTGAATTTGGCGAATATATGAAAAATCTGGAATTAAAATATCAACTCCATGCATATCTTCAGTAGGAAAACTTAAACCCATATCAACAATAATTGCTTCATGTTCAGTTTCAATAATTGTAATATTTCCGCCTACTTCAGCTAATCCTCCAAGTGGGGTAATTCTAACTTTTGCATTTGAATTAAAATCAAGTTTATTAAAAGTGCTAAGCCGTTTATAATGTATTTGTTGATTTTTTTCAACATAAGGTCTTAACATCGAATCCATCGCACTAAAAGGAACTTTGTAATTATCGCCTACAACATTATGAGTATCTAAAAAACTACCACCGCTAATAAATTTATTACTTTTATTTTTAGCATGATATTTTGAATTATTTTTTGTTCGTGCATGTGATTGGCGACGAGTTTTTCCTGGTTTTGATGAAGTATTTGTTACCTCATCGTGATGATTTTCTTTAATTTTAGATGAGGTTTTATTTTGGATATTATTTTTATCTTCCAATACTTTTTCCGACACTCTTATTATTTTTTTATTTTAAGAGTTGTCGCTCCTCCTTTCGTATTTTATTTTAAGGAATTTAATTGTTCAAATATTTGGTGATAATCTACTATTGCTACTTGATGAGGTCGTATTGAAAAATCCAATCCAAGATTTAAAAAAATATTCTCTAATTCATTTTTAGGAAAGTCTTTAGAAAGATTACCCAATAATTTCTTACGAGGTTGTTTAAAAGCAGTTTCTAAAAACTTTTTAAATTGAATAAAATTTTCTAAAATATTGTAACTCTCGTTAAATTCAAATTTTTCAAGTTTAATAACGGTCGATTGGACTTTTGGAGGAGGTTCAAAAGATGATGGATTAACATCAATAATTTTTTCAACCGAACTTAGAGTTTTAGCAATTACAGAAAGAGAGGAAAAATTTCTATCCCCAGCTTCAGCTAAAAATTTATCGGCTACCTCCTTTTGAATTAGCACTATTAAAGAGTTACAATTTTTATCTTCTAATGATTTTAATATAATTTTTGTTGCAACATAATATGGTAAATTTGCAATTATTTGATATTTATTTTTAATTAAGGAGTTTTGATTCCAAAAATCTAAAACATCTCCACAATGCAATTTTAATTTACCATTTTTTAACTCAACAGAGAATTTTTTTTCAAGATATTTACATAAATCTGGATCAATTTCAAATCCAACCACATCTTGAGATTTTAATAAATGTTGTGTTAAATCACCCAAACCAGCCCCAATTTCCACAATTTGAGAATTGCTTGAATTGGGGATCGCTTTGACGATTTTCTCCAAAATAATTTGATCATGTAAAAAATTTTGACCAAACTTCTTTTTAGCTTGATACTTCACTTAAATTTAAAAATCTTCCATTTCTAACTCTTTTTCAACCTCATCGGTTCCTATTTCTTCGTCAAGCTGATTAAAAGATTTATCTGCATGATACAACGAAACATTATGAACAATTTCTTGCAATCTTTTCTTAGAAAATTTCATTAATACATTTTTTTGAATACAAGCTTTTCCGAAAAGTCGATTTAATTCCTCAGAATATTCAATCTTAGCAAAAGAAACATTGAAATGAACAAAATCACGATAATTTCCATTTTTAAACTGATTAATAATTGCTTTTTCTTTTGGATCATGAACATTTTTAAAATTCACATAAACAACTTTATTATTTATATCTTTAATTCGATTTTGAAGCTTTTTCTCCAATTTATATTTTAGGCGATCGACATAAATATAGTTACCATGAATATAATCAAATGAGCATAATTCATTTTGATTTTCTTTATAAAACCAATTCGGAACACCGTAAGTTACGGTATAATTATCTTTAAGATAATTTTCAAATATAAAACTAGCCAAAGTATTCAAAAGCGATAAAGCTAAACCTTCTAACATTTTTTATCCTTTTAATAATCTATAACTAAAGAAACTAAAAATAGTTTGTCTATATCTTTTTCTGGGGCATTATGTTGATAATCAATATTATAACTTAACCCTAAAGAAACCAAAGAACTTAATTTGTGTTCTAATCCACTTATACTTTTACTTGAATAATTATCACCTTCTTCTAAATCTTGATGAAAAGATAGTTCCTGTTTAAATTTCCAAATTGAACTTATTTGCCAATCATATCTTGAATTTACAGTTACTGATGAATAATCTTCCATAGAACTTTCATTAGGTTTATCTTGAGAATAAGCAAAACCCAATGAAAAATTTAATGTTTGTTTATCGGAATCTAAAATCTTATATCCAATACCTGGACCTAAATTCCATTTATAATCAAAACCTGAAAATTTGTCAAAAGTATAATCTGTTTTTAAATAACCATAAAAATTATTTGTTAATTGATGATGATAATCTAATTCAGAATAAAATTTATTTGTAATTTCATCTCCAGAATCGTTGGTTACATAAGTTCCGTTAGCTTTTCCTTTTAAACTTTTCTTTTCATCAAATTTTTTTGAAAAATCACTTTTCATAGCAAAAGTATCAGTTTCAGCATTTCCACTTGCATTCATATATGAAAGTTCTAAATGAATTTTCCATGGTTCTGCATTTAAAAAATTAATCAATAAAAAAATACCTCCCGCCTGAAAGACGAGAGATTTATTATTTAATAAAATCTTCATGATTTATCAAATTATTTCATTGTCAATGACAGCTACAATCTCCACCATGACCTGTTCCGCAACTTCCACCTAAATCATCATCTAAACCTGTTCCACAACCGCAAGAGCCACTTGAACAACTTCCAGCCATATATTGATTTTCCATCGGAATACCTGAAGTTATTTCTTCTGAAGTAGGATTTCTAACCATAGTTACATGAACAGAAAACATTAAATCTTTTCCAGCTAAAGGATGATTAAAATCAACAGTTACAGTTTTATCATCAAAATCTTTTACACGAACTTCAACAGTTCCACCTTGTTCATCTTGACCGTAAAGAGTCATATTTTTTTCTAACTCAATACCAGCAAATTGATCTTTTGGAAGAGTTTGAATTGCATCTTGGTAATATTCTCCATAAGCATCTTTTGCTTGAACAATTAAATCTTGACTTTCTCCCATATTCATATTAGCTAAACCAGCTTCTAAACCAGGAATAATTTGTTGTCTGCCGAACATAAAAACCAAAGGTTGTCCGTTCATGTTTGAATCGATAATCTCTTTTGTAGTTGTGTCTTTTGCCTCATAAAGAATTGAAACAATTTGATCTTGTTGAATTGCCAAAAGTATATTTAAACAATTTTAAACTTAAAGTTTAAATTGTTATCTCCTTTCTTAAAAATAATTTGTTTTAAAATTATAACATTAATTTTTTTAAAGTTTAGAAAGTAAAGAACGAGCTTTTTTTGCTTCCAAAGTATCTGGATAACTTTCAATTAAAAGTTTGTAAAAGCTTTTTGCTTGTTCAATATCATGAATTTTTTCTAAAGAAACTCCTGAATGCAATAATAAAGTTGGCATAAATTTAGATTTATCATAAATATTTACACTTTCTTTGTAGTGCTTAATTGCAAGTTCATATCGAGCAAGAAAATAATTTGCTTCTCCAATATAGAAATTATCGGTTGCAGGTCGATAATGCTGTTTGATGAGGTAGTTAAAACATTTGATAGCTTCTTTGTATTTTCCAAGTTGAATTGCTTTTTTCCCTTTACTGAAAATATCTGGATTTGAATGCTTAGAACAATCAAGTTCATCACTTTTTTTTGCAAGATTCTCAAATTCAGCTAAAACCGTTTCTTTGAAATTATTTAAACTTTCCACAACAGAATTTAACTGTTTTTGAGTAACATAATTAGATTTAATTTTTTTAACTCTTCTTTCTAAGCTTTGGATTTTTTTTATTAAAGTCTTATAATCCTCTTTGATACTTTTTTCAATTTCAGCTAATCTAAGATCTTGTTTTTCAAGAGCAGAATTAACCTCATCGAAACTTTCTTGAATCTTTTGATTTAAAGTTTTTTTAGTTTCGTTTTTGGTATTTTCAACTTGAGATTTAGTTTTATTAACATCATCTTTTAATTTTTTAAAATTAATTTCTGTAATTAAAGAATTTTTCTTTAAATCTTCGATTAATTTATCAGTTTTAATCTTTTGTTCATGATTTTGCTTACCAAGAACCTGAACATAATCTTGAAGAGATTTTAAACTATTTTCTAATTCTTTGATTTTCTGCTTTGCTAAAAAATTTTCTTTTTTTAATTCTTTAATTTTTGATTTTAATTTTTTTATCTTATTGTTGTTTTCAACAATCTTTTTTTCTGTTTGATTTAAGCCATAAGGTAATTCATCATCAAGATTTCCAGCTCCAAAAACAGACACCTCATCGGAAAATAATGAAACCGATAAAAAAAGCATACTTAACCACAACATTTTATTCCTCCATTTTAAAATCGACTCGTCTATTCTTTTTCCAACATTCATCAGTTTGTTCTAAGCAAATTGGATTACTTTCACCAAAAGTAACAACTTTAATTCTATTTTCATCAATGCCTTCAGCAATAAAAGCTTCCTTAATAATTTGAGCTCTTTTTAAACCCAAGGCATAATTATATTCATCTGTTCCCCATTCATCGCAATTGCCTTCAATAATAATTGTTTTGCCAATAAGCTGTTTTGCATTCATTAATTTAATATTTTTTTCAATAATTGGCAACATATCTTCTTTTATTGAATAACGGTCATAATCGAAAAAAATAGATTCAAATTGAGTATTAATATAATTAATATCTTCATCAATTAAAGTTGGTTTATCATTATTGTCAGCATCATTAGCATTCTCTTCTTCAATAACCTCATCATTATTTTGAGCACTTAAATTTTGAGAATTATTACTCTCAATCGATGAAATCGTTGTTTTTGTAATCGGGGTTGTATCAATTTCATTGTTCTCTGAATTATTCTCATTTAAAAGTTGATTTTCAGAAGCTTCGTTCCCATTTTCGCTAACTAACGGAATTATACTTTTGTTGTCATCTCCACAACCGACCAAAAATAAAAGAAGCATAATAGAAAAAAATATTTTTTTCATAGACTATTTCAGGAATGACCCTACTTTCCTCCTTGTATAAAAATTTACCAATCAATTGATTGGATTTTTCCGTCATCTAATGGAAATAAAAAACTTTTATTATAATTTAATCTAATAATTCCTAACGAGCTTTGTTTTCCAAAATATTTAATATAAAGGATTGATTCTCCATCATCTGAAAAATTTGGAAATTGATTTATTCCTTTTGCAGTTAATCGTCGAACATAGGAAGTTTCTGTTGAGATGAGGTGTAAATTAAATGTATTTGGAGAAAAAACATTATCAGTTTCTCGAGAGCTATAAATAATATAATTTTTATAAGAGCTACAAGAATTATTATTTCGTCCATAATAAACTAATTGTTCAACATTAGAATTATTTAAATCTGAAATTGTTTTTGCAAAAATATTTGGAAAACCCGTTCTATCCGATACAAAAGCTATTCTACTTTCATCATTAATAAAATGAGCTGATACATCAATTCCTGGATATGTTGTTAATCGTTTTTTGCTTTTAGTAAAAATATCGTAAAGATAAATATCTGGTTGACCATTTGGAGCCATCGTTAAAAGTAGCTTCGATCCATCTTTAGAAACATCAGAACAAGCTAACATTCCAGAACTCTGCAAAATTCGTTTAAGTTCTCCTGTAATAATATTCATTTTATAAAGGGTAGGCATATTTTTTTCATAACGGGTAAAATAAAATTCTTCTTGCGAATCACTTGCCCATTTAGGAAATAAATTTAATCCACTATCAATTATAACTTTTTGGTATTGTAAAGTGTAATCTGCAATAATAATTTTGCTATGCCGAGGTTTTGTATATCTTGAAAAGATAATATATTTTGTTAGCCAAGCAACATCTTCCATATCAAAACGATTATTCAAATCTTTTATAATTTGATGAGCTAAGAATGGATACATCGGTTGTTCTTTAATTTTATATGTTTTAAAAATGCTCGCAGTTTTATTCATAACATTAATAATCTTTGTTTCACAAGTTAAATTGTTTAAATCATCTAAATACAATTTAAATTTTAAAACATAATCAGTGCTTTTATTTTCAAAATTTACTTCGCTTGACCCAAAATCACTTGGTTTATTTTCATCTCGAACTTTAAAATGACTCAAAACTTTTAAATCATTAATTAACATTCTAAAAAATTCATTTGACAATTTTAAAATCTTAGGGTCATTTATATTACTTCCATTTTCAACAGCTATTGTAGGTTGATATTTTACACTTTTAGCAATTTCTATCGTTGCATCCGCATGTAAAAATAAACTGATAAATAAAGTTAAAACAACTAATATTTTCAAGGTTATCTCCTTTTTTATTTTTTTCGTTCAAGAGCTTCAACAAAAGTAGCAAGCTCTAACCAATTAATAATAATTTTTTCAAAAACAATATCATCTTTTGATTTTAATTTCTCTAAAATTCCTGTCAATGGTTCCGAAATTTCTTTGATTGATAAATTCTGCCCAACATTATTTAATTGCTCAATTAATTCTATTAATCTTGAAACTTTTTCAGGATTTAAACTTCCTTCAATTTCTTCTTTGTAATGATCGAAAAGTTTTATAAAACTATCTAATAAATCTTGAAACAATATATCTGGAATATGGGCTTTATTTAACGATGAGGTTGAAATTCTTAATTCATTGTTAGTTTTATTTAGTAAAACATTATTTAACTTGTTACTAAAATTATCAACCAATGAATAAATGTGATTTATATCTTTAGTAAGCTCTCCAATTTCAAAATAATTATTATCACAAACTTTTTTTAACTCTTCATAAATATCAGAAATCCTTAAATTCCGAGCTAAACCTTTAACCATAAAAACTACTTTCTGCACATTTTGAATTTGATTTCCTTCAAGAGATGCATAAATATAATCTTTTAAATGATTAATCAGGTGAATAAAATCTGACAAAAATGAAATTAAAGCTTCAGAACTAATTTTCAGTTCTTGAGAAACCTCATCGATAGGATAATAATTTGTGCTAAAATCTTGAGGATTATTTGATTTTGAAGCATTATTAAAAGAAAAGCTTTCAAGTTTATTTGAATTAAAAGTAGAATTACTATTTCTAAATTCTTCTAAGAAATCATCAGTCGAAGGTAAAAAATGATCGTCTGGAACTTTTTCTGATTTTTCAATATTTTCTAAATCAGAATTTACATCTTTAATTTGTTCATGTTGAACATCGGAAAAAATCTCTTGTTTAATTTCTGGTAAGACAAAATCATCTTGATAATCATAATGAAATTCATTTTCTTCATGTTGTTTTAAATCCTCATCAGTAAATTTGAAAAGTTTCGCTTCTGAAACAATTTCAAATTCATTTTTATTGAAACCCTCTTGATTTTCTAAAAGATTATCAGGATTATTAGAATTTGCTTCTATTTCTTCTAATTCATCTTCATCAATTTTAAATTCTGTCATAGAAGAAATATTAAGCAAATACCCTTTTTCATCATTTTCAAAAAAATAATATGGTTCGATTGTAAAAGTTAATTTATAAAAATTATTATCTCCAGCCTTAATAATTGCATTAGAATTATTTGGATTTTGAAGAATATAATCTATCCAAGATAAATAATTAAACTTATAAATAAATCCATTTTTTCTAATAAATAAATCTGCAAAATCGTTGTTAATTTTATTTTTGAAAGCCCAAAACGAGGGATAATTCAATTTCTTAATAGTTGAACTTGTTACCCCTACAAAACGATAATTGCTATCATAAATAATCATATCATTGAATTACAAAATCTGTAAAAAAGACATTTTTGATTTTTCCATCTTTTAAGTTAAAATTAATTTCTGAAACAACTTGATCCTTAAATTTTTCTTTTCCTTTTTCCGTAGAAATTTCCTCTAAAGTTTTAGAACTTGCAATTCTAATAACAATATCCCGAATAACAGGCATTTTTGAATTTAATTCATTAGTTAAATCTTCGTCGCTTAACTCAAGATTAATTTTAACTTTTAAATATCGTCTTCCATTTTCACTTAAAAGATTAACAATAAAAGTATCTAACTCAAACATTGGACCAACAGTTAAACTGCTTTTACTTCGATAACTTTTAGTTGGTTGTTCAGGATTTTCTTCATTTGCAGATGCTTCAGTTTGAACATTTTGCTTATTATTCATCTCATCGTCTCCACCTGCAAAAATAAACATTACAACCCCACCAAGAACTAATAAAAGCACAAGAAAAGCAACTATGATAATAATCATTAAATTACTTTTTTTACCGCTATCTCCCTTTTTTTCGTCCTCTGTTTTTTCTTCCTCTTCTGCCATAATAATTTAGTTAATAACTTATCTTAAAAATAAGTTATATTTCTCCTTTCATGAAATTTTATTTTTTAGCTACAAAATAATAACAAATTTTTTTTATAATTCAAATTTTTCCTTTGTTAAATTTTAAATCGTGTTAATTTATTTTGTTTTTTCAATATAAATTGATTGTGATGGAAAA
>OFDI01000108.1_pt1 | contig 12761 bp, 4 predicted proteins | sample 1520301 | NCBI WGS metagenome assembly OFDI01 (sample SAMEA3696446, study PRJEB22514) | metagenome | biome: water; feature: marine; material: hydrothermal vent | place: Pacific Ocean | collected 2014-08-12 | depth 1521 m
ATTATGGGATCAGGGAGACAAAGTGGAAAATTCACAACATCTATAACTCTAAAAGAAAAACTTGAAAAATATTTTAAAATTGGCACGGTTGGAACAGAACCACAATCAAAACTATGCGGTATAGATGAAATGGTGATTCCACAACCTATTCCATCGTGTCATGTTTCACCTGCAATATTTGGTGCGGTTAAAAAAGTTGATTTGAAGGATAATGATTTAATAATCGTATCTGGTCAAACAGGTATATTTTCAAATCCATTGGAAGTTGGAACAGGAAGGGGGGGAGGAATTATCAGTTTATCAATCCTTCTTGGCTCAAAACCTGATTATGTAATTCTTGCATCGAACACAGTTGATATTGAATATATAAAAAAGAACATAAATGCAATAGAGCTCCTAAGTGATAGTAAAGTAATAGGCATAACAATAAACGATAAAAATTTGAATTTAAATAAAAATAATATTGAGGATTTGTTGAATAATATTTCTTCCAAATTAAACATTCCTGTGGCTAATGTAATTACTGGCACAAATTTGGATGAGTTTATTGAGTATGTGAGATACAAACTAAAATAACTAAAAAAGTTATTAAATAGCATTTATTAAAACCGTTCAAATCAAACTTTGAATTTCTTCGAAGGATAAACAATTTGATTATATCAAGAAACAATAAAAAATACTTGCTACTGCGAGACACTTAAGGATTAAATTGATTAAAGAGGTAATTTTTTAATCAATGCTTCACAATAATAAACATAGAAGAATAACAAGTGTTCAAATTAAAACAACAAGCTGCTATATTATTTTATAAAGTAAGTCATAAAAAAAGTTATTTGTGTAATTTTATTTAATTATGGAAAGGAGACAGGTTTAATTTTATTAAACCTTAACAAAAGTAAGATGTTAAATAGCTTAAAATCTGGAAACAGACTACGGGTGGATTTTTCAAAAACGAAACAAGAAATTGAAATTCCGAATTTACTACAATTGCAACAAAGTAGTTATGAAAATTTTTTAAAACTTGGAAATGTATTTAATGATTACAGTATTGAGAAAGTTTTCAAATCTATTTTTCCAATTCACATTCCAAACAAAGTTTATCTTGAATATTTAGGTATGGAAGTAACTCAGCCAAAATACAGTGTTCGAGAAAGTGTTGAGCGGGGTTTAACTTATTCAATTTCATTAAAAATTAAAATTCGATTAACTACTTGGGATAAAAGTGATAACACCAATAAGGATAAAGTTGGAGTTGAGCAAATTCAGGAGCAGAATATTTATATTCGAGATATTCCGATGATGACAGATCGAACATCATTTATTATTAATGGTGTGGAGAGAGTTGTTGTAAATCAGCTTCATAGAAGTCCTGGGGTTATTTTCAAAGAGGAAGAATCACCTACAACAAAGAATCAAATCTTTACAGCTCAAATTATTCCAAATAGAGGTTCTTGGTTACATTTTGAGTATGACACAAAAGATGTTTTATATATGCGGATTAACAAGAGACGAAAAATTCCTGTTACAGTTATTTTAAAGGCTTTAGGATATAAGAAAAAAGATATTTTAAAAATTTTTTATGAGGTTAAAACTTTAGAAATAGATAAAAAAAATCAGAAATTTTTATTTAAATTTAACGAAAAAGAACTTTTAGGAAAGACTTTTAGATATGAGTTAATTGCTGAAAACGGTGAAAAATTAATTGATGCTGATAAGAAAATTACAATAGGACGAATTAAGCAGTGGAAAAAGAAGGGTATTGAGAAACTTATATATCCTAAAGAGTTAATTGGAGAGCGGGTATTATTTGATGAATTAAAAAACAGTGATGGTGAGATTATATACGAAAGTTTAACAAAAATTGAAAAGATTAATTTTGATGATCTTGGGAGACTTGATACTTTAACTATTGTTGATGATTTAGAAAGCGAAGTTGATAGTTCAATTATTAATGCTTTTATTGTAGATGAGGAGAATTTAAAAGCAACGAAGCGAAGTATGTCAGATGATATGCAAAAAAGCGATGAGAACGAATTAGCTATTTATAGAATTTTTCGGGTTATGAAAAGTAGCGAGAATAATCCAAGTATTCAAACTGCAAAAGACTTTTTTAAACAATTATTTTTTGATCCTGAGAGATATGATTTAACACAAGTTGGACGAATGAAAATGAATCATAAATTAGGATTAAATATTCCACAATATGTAACAATTTTGACCGCTCAAGATATTATTAAAACAGTGCAATACCTCATCAAAGTAAAAAATGGGTATGGAAAAATTGATGATCGAGATCATTTAGGAAACAGAAGAATTAGATCGATTGGAGAACTTTTAGCAAATGCTTTACATAATGGTTTAAGTAAGTTACAAAAAACGATTAAAGATAAAATTGGAGGGAGTTCTAATCAATCAAATAACAATTATAAGCCACATGAGTTAATTAATTCCAAAACGATTACAAATGCGATTATGGAATTTTTTAGCACAGGACAACTTTCTCAATTTATGGATCAAACAAATCCACTTTCAGAAATCACCCATAAAAGAAGACTTTCAGCTTTGGGAGAAGGAGGACTTGTAAAAGAGAGAGCTGGTTATGAAGTTCGAGATGTTCATGCAACTCATTACGGAAGAATTTGTCCAATTGAAACTCCAGAAGGACAAAATATCGGATTAATTAATACAATAGCGACTTATGCGAAAGTAAATAAACATGGTTTTATCGAAGCTCCTTATAAAATTGTTAAAAATGGAAGAATTACCGATGAGGTGGTTTATTTAACAGCAATTCAAGAAGAGGGAGAAATTATAGCTTCATCTTCAAATAAAATTAATGAAGAAACAAAAGAATTTATTGAAGATATTGTTGAAGCTCGAGAAAACGGGGAAATTGTATTAAAGAAAGCTTCGGAAGTAACACTTTTTGATTTATCACCACATATGGTAGTTGGGATTGGAGCATCATTAATTCCGTTTTTGGAGCATGACGATGCTAACCGAGCATTGATGGGTTCAAACATGCAGAGACAAGCAGTTCCATTATTAATTACAGAAGCTCCAATGGTTGGAACAGGAGTTGAGAAGTTAATAGCAAGAGATTCTTGGGAAGCGATTAAAGCGAATAGATCTGGAGTGGTAGAAAAAGTTGATGCTCAGAATATTTATATTATGGGACAAGATGAAAATGGATATGTATTTATTGATCATTACAGCTTACAAAGAAATCTTAGAACTAATCAAAACACATCTTTTACTCAACATCCAATTGTAAGAAAAGGGGAATTTGTTGAAGCGGGACAAGTAATTGCAGATGGAGCGGCAATTGATCAAGGTGAATTAGCTCTTGGGAAAAATATGTTAGTTGCTTTGATGCCGTGGAATGGATATAACTTTGAAGATGCAATTGTTGTTAGCGAGAGAATTATCCATGAAGATATATTTACCTCTGTTCATATTTATGAAAAAAGTGTTGAAGCTCGAGAATTGAGCGGAGGCAATGTTGAAGAAATTACAAGAGATATTCCAAATACAAAAGATGAACAAATTGCACATCTTGATGAAAGTGGAATTGTTAAAATTGGGACTTATGTTAAACCAGGAATGATTTTGGTTGGCAAAGTTGCCATGAAACAAGATAATAAACAAACTGCTGAAGACAGATTATTGAAAGCTATTTTTGGAGATAAAACAGGTCAATATGAAGATCGTTCTTTAGTTGCTTCGCCTTCATTAGAAGGGATTGTTATTGATGTCAAGATTTATACTAAAAAAGAGTATGAAAAGGATTTAAGAGCTATTCAGGTTGAGAAAGATATTAGGGAACAAATTGAGAAGGAACATCAAGATAGGTTAGACATGCTTGATCAAGAAGAAATTCTTCAATTGGCTTCAATTTTATCGAAATCACCTCTCGAAAAAGCAGTTAATTTTAATGGTCGAAGATATGAAGCTGGAGAGAAGATTAGTTTCGATGAGGTAAAAAAAGTTGAGAATAGGTTTTTATTAAATAACTTGGTGGAAGCTTTTAATTATACTATTCAAGAAGAGTTTTCAACTCGTAAAAAAAGTTTTCAAGCTGAAAAAGATAAGTTAAGACAAGAACATGAAAAGAAAATGGAAATTCTTGAAAAAGATGATATTTTGCCAAATGGAGTTGCGAAAAAAATAATTGTCTTTATTGCTACAAAAAGAAAGTTAAAAGTTGGAGACAAAATGGCAGGTCGACACGGAAATAAAGGGATTGTTTCAACTATTGTTCCTGAAATTGACATGCCATATTTGGAAGATGGTCGTCCTGTTGATATTGTATTAAATCCTCTTGGAGTTCCAAGTCGAATGAATATTGGGCAAGTTTTGGAAATGCATTTAGGTATGGTTGGAAAGAAACTTGAGAGCAAATTCAAGCTATTCTTGACAGTCAAAAAGATGATTTTATTTCTGAACTTAGAGCTAAAATGATTGAAATTGCCGATGTTGCTAAATTAATGAATGCAAAAGAATTTATAACTAATTTAAGCGATGAGAAGCTTTTAAAATATGCACGAGATTGGGCAAATGGTGTTAAATTTGCAACAACTGTATTTGAAGGAGTAAATAAAGAAGAATTTAAGAAGTTATTTGAATTGGCAAAAATGGAAAAAGATGGGAAATCTGTTTTATATGACGGTCGAACTGGTGAAAGAATTAAAGAGCGAGTAAATGTCGGATATATGTATATTTTGAAATTACATCATTTGGTTGATGAAAAGGTTCATGCTCGTTCAACTGGTCCTTATTCTTTAGTTACAAAACAGCCTGTTGGAGGTAAATCATTATTTGGAGGTCAAAGATTTGGTGAAATGGAGGTTTGGGCATTAGAAGCTTACGGGGCAGCTCATATTTTAAAAGAAATGTTGACAATTAAGTCTGATGATGTTGACGGTCGTCTTACAGCTTACAAAGCGATTACGGAAAGTAAAATTATTCCTGAATCTGGAATACCAGAGACTTTATTTGTTTTACGAAAAGAATTACAAGCTTTAGCCTTAGATGTTGAAATTATCAGTAAGCCAAACGAAGTTGAGAAGCAAGTAAAAAATCTTTACACAATGTTAGATGAGCTTTAAGCCTTTATATAAAAAGATTGGAGTTAAAATGTCAAATTTAAATAATTTGGAAAGTATGGAAAAGTTTAAAACAAAAAAAACTGAAGAACAACCAAAAAATATTTACGAATTAAGATTTGGATTAGCAAGTCCAGAAAAAATTTTAAGCTGGAGCTACGGAGAAGTCAAGAGATCTGAAACAATTAATTATCGAACTTCAAAAGCGGAAAAAGATGGTTTGTTTTGTTCAAAGATTTTTGGTCCTCAAAAAGATTATGAATGTTATTGCGGAAAGTATAAGAAAAAAAGATATGAGGGAGTTATTTGTGATAAATGCGGAGTTGAGGTTACAACTTCAAAAGTTCGTCGAATTCGAATGGGGCATATTGAACTTGTAATTCCTGTAGCTCATACTTGGTATATTAATTCTCTTCCGAGTCGAATAGGAACTTTGCTTGGTGTAAAAATGAAAGATTTGGAAAGAGTTTTATATTATGAAGCTTATATTGTAATTGAGCCTGGTGAAGACAGTTATTACGACACGGAGAAAACTAACAAAGTTTTAAAGTATGATATTTTAAACGACGAGCAATATAATGAACTTGAAAAAAGATTTGCTATTCATGATTTTAAAGCTCAAATGGGGGGGGAAGCAGTTAAGTATCTTTTGGAGAATTTAGATTTAGTAGATTTGAAAGAGGAGTTACAAGATAAAATTTCATCTACAAAATCTGAGTCAAAGAAAAAAGAGTTAATTAAACGATTAAAAGTCGTAGAAGCTTTTATTCATTCAAAAAATAAACCTGAATATATGATGCTTACTTATTTACCTGTTCTTCCGCCAGATTTAAGACCTCTTGTTCCTCTTGAAAATGGAAAACATGCAAGTGCAGATATTAACGAGCTTTATAAGCGAGTTTTACATAGAAATCAAAGATTAAAAAAACTTCTTGCGATGGAAGCTCCTGAAATTGTTGTTAGAAATGAAAAAAGAATGTTGCAAGAAGCGGTTGATTCTTTATTTGATAACGGACGAAGATCTAATACAGCAAAAGGACAAAATAAAAGACCTTTGAAATCTCTTTCAGAAACTATTAAAGGGAAACAAGGGCGATTTAGACAAAATCTTCTTGGAAAAAGAGTTGACTTTTCTGGTAGAACTGTAATTGTTGTAGGACCTCATCTTAAATTAGATCAATGCGGTTTACCGAAAACAATGGCATTGGAATTATTTAAACCTCATCTTATTGCAAAATTACAAGAAAAAAGTAAGAAAAAAAATAAAGATAAAAATGCAAATAATAAAGATGATGATGCTATAACAGTTAAAGCTGCTCAAAAAATGATTGCTCAAAAAGATTCAAAAGTATGGAAAGCTTTAGAAGAAGTAGTAGAAAGTCATCCTATTTTATTAAATAGAGCTCCAACTTTACATAAATTATCAATTCAAGCATTTCATCCAATTTTAATTGATGGAAAAGCAATTCAATTACATCCATTAGTTTGTGCAGCTTTTAATGCGGATTTTGACGGGGATCAAATGGCGGTTCATATTCCTTTGAGTGCCAATGCAATTGCAGAAGCAAAAACATTAATGTTAAGTTCAACAAATATTCTTTTACCAGCATCTGGAAAAGCAATTGCAATTCCTTCTCAAGATATGGTTTTAGGACTTTATTATATTACGAGAGAAAAACATGGATTAATTGGTGAAAATAAACTTTTCAAAGATGTAAATGAAATGTTAATTGCAATGGAGCATGATGCTCTTGATGTGCGAACGAAAGTAAGAACAAAAATAAAAGATGAAATTATTCAAACAACTCCTGGAAGAATGATTATTAGGGATATTTTTCCTATTGAAGTTCCTACAAATTTGTGGAATAAAACATTGATAAAAAAAGATATAGGAGCTTTGGTTGATTATGTTTTTAAAGAAGGAGGAGCTACGGTTACCGCTGAGTTCTTGGATAATTTAAAAGATATTGGTTTTAAATATGCAACAAAAGCTGGAGTTTCTATTTCTATTGATGATATTGTAGATTTGCCTGAAAAAGATGCTTTAATTAATGAAGCTAAGAAAAAATTAAAATCAATCGAAGCCGAGTTTGAAAGCGGAACATTGGGTAAAATTGAACGATCAAATGAAATTGTTGAGATTTGGAAAAATACAACTCAACGGGTTAAAGAAATCATGATGAAGAAATTCCGTGAAGATAAAGATGGCTTTAACTCAATTTATATGATGGCTGATTCTGGTGCGAGAGGTTCTGAGGAACAAATTAAGCAATTAGCAGGAATGCGAGGTTTAATGAGTCGTCCAGATGGAACAATTATTGAAACTCCGGTTCTTTCATCTTTTAAAGATGGGCTAAATGTTCTTGAATATTTTATTTCAACTCATGGTGCAAGAAAAGGTTTAGCAGACACTGCTTTAAAAACTGCAAATGCTGGTTATTTGACAAGAAAACTTATCGATGTTGCTCAAAATGTTAAAATTGTCGAGGAAGATTGTAAAACTCATGAAGGTTTAGAAATTAGACCAATTATTGTTAATGGTAAAGAAATTGAGTCTCTTGATGAAAGAATTGTCGGAAGAACTTTAATAGCAGATGTTTTTGATCCAATTACTGGTGAAGTTTTATTTCCTGAAGGAACTATTATTAAACCTGAACAAGCGAAAGAAATTGTTAATCGAGGTATTAAATCTGTTCATATTCGAACAATTACAACATGTAAATCCGTTGATGGTGTTTGTGCAAAATGTTACGGTTTAAACCTTGGGGAAAGTAAACCTGTTAAAAAAGGTGAAGCTATTGGAATTATTGCGGCTCAATCTATTGGGGAACCGGGAACTCAATTAACCATGAGAACTTTCCACACTGGTGGAACTGCCCAATCTTCTCAAGCTGAAAACGAAGTTGTTTCTAATAAAGAAGGTTTTATACGGTTTTATAATATAAATACTCTTTTAAATCAAGATGGGGAGCAAATTATTATAAATCGTCGAAATGCATCTATTCTTTTAGTTGAACCTAAAATTAAAGCTCCTTTTGCAGGTGAGATTATTATTGAAACTATGCATAAAAATATTCTTATTTCAATTAAATCTGTTAACGATGAGGTTAAAAAATTCTCTATTCATAAAAATGATATTGCAAAAAATAATGAATTGGCGGGAATTACGGGGCAACTTGAAGCTAAACTTTATATTCCATATAAAACTGGTGATTTTGTTGAAAAAGATGAAAGCATTGTTGAAATTATTAAAGATTCTTGGAACATTCCTAACCGAATTCCATATGCATCAAAACTTTTAGTTAAAAATGGTGATCCAATTATTAAAGATATTCCTGCAGGAGAAAATGGAATTATTAATTTCTTTATTTTAGAAGGGGATAATTTAACTCCTATTAAAAAAACAAAAGGAACAGTTGTTACTAAAAAAGGACTTTTTGTAGTTATTTCAGATGATCAAGACAGAGAAGCAACTCGACATTATATTGTTAGAGGTTCAATTATAAATGTTAATGCTAAAGATAAAGTTAACAAGAATGACCTCATCGCAATAGCTCCTGAAAACAATATTTCAACTATTGCACAATGGGATCCAAATAACGATTTAATTATCGCTGAGAAATCTGGAACGATTGCTTTTGAAAACTTTGACTTTGGAAAAAATGTTATCGAGAAGAAAATCAAAAATCAAATTACTGGTGAGGAAAATAGGGTTATGGAAATTTCTACTTCAAGTCTCAAAACTTCAATTCCTACCCTAATTTTAGCTCCAGACGATGGTTCTGAACTGATGAGATATCAGCTTCCATCAAAAACAACAGTTATAGTTTCTGATGGGCAAAAAGTATCTCAAGCATCGATTTTAGCGAAGAAAACAAAAGCTTCCACAAAAAATAAAGATATTACAGGGGGGCTTCCACGAGTTGCAGAACTTTTTGAAGCAAGAAAACCTAAATCACCTGCTCAACTTTCGGAAATTGATGGCCGAGTTTCGTTTGGAAAACCGCTTAGAGGAAAACAAAGAATTATTGTTACAAACGAAGATACGGGAGAGGAAAGAGAATACCTCATCGATAAAAACCGTCAAATTATTGTTCATGAAAATGAATTTATTCATGCAGGAGAACAGCTAACTGATGGAACTATTTCCAGTCATGATATTTTGAAAATTAAAGGAATTAAAGAATTACATCATTATTTAATCGCCGAAATCCAACAAGTTTATAAAGAACAAGGGGTTAATATTTCTGATAAGCATATTGAAGTTATTTATTCTCAAATGCTTCGACAAGTTCAAATTATTGATAAAGGCGATACTAATCTTATTGTTGGTGATTCTATTTCTCGTAAAAAATTTAATGCTGAAAATCAACGAGTTATCGCTTTGAACGGTCGTCCTGCAATTGCTGTGCCTATTTTACTTGGTATTACAAGAGCTTCCGTTTCTGCAGATTCAATTATTTCTGCGGCTTCTTTCCAAGATACAACAAAGGTTTTAACAGAAGCAGTTGTTTCTTCAAAAGTCGATTCTCTTTCTGATTTGAAAGAAAATGTAATTATTGGTCGAACAATTCCAGTTGGAACAGGACTTTATGCTCAGTCAAAACTGGAAGTTTTTCCAAAAAAACAAAACGATTAACAATGATGTAAAGGAAATAATATTGATTACATTTGATAAATTACTTTTAAAATTACAAGAGTTTTGGCAAGAGCATGGCTGTTCAATTGTTCAACCTTATGATATTAGTTCTGGAGCAGGAACTTTTCACCCTGCAACCTTTTTGAAAAGTTTAGATTCTAAACCTTGGGCAACTGCTTATGTTGCACCTTCTCGTCGCCCGACTGATGGGCGATATGGAGAAAATCCTAATCGTCTTGGTAGTTATTATCAATTTCAAGTTTTTATTAAACCTTCTCCTGAAAATATTCAAGAACTTTATTTAAAAAGTTTAGAATATATTGGACTTGATATAAAAAATAACGATATTCGTTTTGTTGAAGATAATTGGGAGTCTCCAACTTTAGGAGCTTGGGGACTTGGTTGGGAAGTTTGGCTCAATGGCATGGAAATTACACAATTTACTTATTTTCAACAGGTTGGAGGATTTTCATGTTCTCCAATTCCTGTAGAAATTACTTATGGAACTGAACGATTGGCAATGTATTTACAAGGAGTTGATTCTGTCTTCGATATTTTATGGAATAAAACCCAAACTTATCGTGATATTCATTTACAATCTGAGGTTGAATTTAGTAAATATAATTTTGAGATTGCCGATATTCCTTTTTTGTTTCAACAATTTGAAAATAAAAGTCAAGAAGCTAAAAATGCCCTTGCTCATAATTTACCTCTTGTAGCTTATGATTATTGCTTAGAAGCTTCTCATACATTTAATATTTTAGATGCTCGAAAAGCTTTTTCTGTTACTGAACGAGCTAATTATATTCTTAAAATTCGTGATTTAACTAAATCTGTTGCTAAAATGTTCTGGGAACATCCTAATCCTAATTAAAAATTTATTGTAATTAATAATTCTATTCAAAATTAAAATATAATTTTGGATAGAATTTCAAAATTCATTCCTAATATTATGATTTGAAATTATATTAAAAATATTTAAAATATCATCTGGTTTGATTTTTTCCATGCAATTATGATGTTTTAAAGGACAACTTCTTTTCATACAAGGCGAACATTCAAGATTTTTCGTTATAATATGTTGATTTGGATTTTGCCATTGATCAGTTTTATGAAAATCTGTTGGACCAAAAATAGCTATTGTTGGGATTTTAAAAGCCCCTGCAATGTGTAAAGGACCGCTATCATTTGTTATAAAAAAAGACAATCCTGCAATTTTTTCAGACAATGTTTTAATTGTTGTTTTTCCTGTTAAATTTAAAATTGGTCGTTTAATTAAGTTTTCTATTTCTTGATTTATTTCTTTTTCTGCTAAACTTCCAAATAAAATTATTTCAAATTCTTTAGGTAATTTATTAATTAATTCTGCAAATTTTTTATGATGCCACCGTTTTGCACTTCCATAAGTTGCACCACTATTAATTCCAATTGTAGGATATTTAAATTTTTCCGCTTTAAAATTTAATTTTAAATCAAAATTTTTTATTTCTCCCAATGGTTTTATAATTTCTAAATATCTTTGAACTTGATGTAAATTTCGATGAGGTTGAATAGGATAATTGATGAAAATTTTATTGGCATAAGATGAAATTGCAAGTCGTTTTTTAGCCTTAGTTAAAAACTGTAAAACACCTGAATAAAATGATTTACGAAATGAAATAGAAATATCTATTTTTCCAATATTTTTAATTGTTTTTTTTATTTGATTAAATCTTGCAAATGGAGAATTATTAAAGCGACTTAAAATAATCTGTTTTGAACCATAACCTTGTAAAACATCAAGTGCCAATTTTGAACCAATTAAAATAATTTCTGAATTTGGAAACATTTTTTCAATATTTTGTAATGCAGGAGTTGTCATTACAGAATCACCTAACCAAGTAGGAGTTTCAATTAAAATCCTCATCAATTTTCCTTATATTAAAGACATTCTTATCATCATAAATAAAAAGATAAATATTTTATTATGATACCAATTTTGATTAAAATTGTCAATAATTTTAAAAATTTTTAATCAAAAATAGCATTTAGTTGATTTTTTCTATCTTTTTTACTATTTTCGGTAATAGTTTCTAATTTTGGTAATTTGATTTCTTCGTCATTAAGAAAATTTTTTTTTGATATTGTTTCTGTTTGAAGAGATGATTTTGCTTTTGATATTTTAGAAATATTATTCATTGTATTTTCTAAACTTGCATTTTGAGGTGAAGGTTTTTTAGTATTTTTTCTGATTGTTTCAAATTTATCTAATAGTAAAAGTTCTCCACTATCCGCTTCATAAATAAGATATTTTCTTGAACCAACCTGAAACATTGAAACATTTCCTTTTTCTAAATCATCATCAAAGATTATTTTTACATTTTTTGAACTTAACATTTTTTTTATTTTTATGTTTTCTTGTTCTTTTTCATTTGTAATAATTTGATTATCTTTTTCTGATTGAACTGCTGGTTGAGGAACTGGACGATGAGGTTGTGGATATTCAGGCTTTCTATTTTGAATATTAAAAGGAGTTGGATATTCTTCTTGAATATTTATTGCTTCTAAATTCTCATTTTTAGATATTTTTGTTAAATGAAATTCATTAAAATTATGTTGTTTTGGTTGAACAGGTTGATTAAAATTAGGAAAAGGTATTTGAGAATTTATAGGAGAAGATGTTGTTGCTGCATTATTTACAACAGTATTAATTACATTACTTGATATTGAAGGTATTTTTGACTTAAAATCTAATTTTTTATTTTTAATAAAAATTATCAACATTGTAACTATTAAAATAGCCAATATCATAAGATAACTTGATGGTAAGTTATCGAACATTGATGTGCCTTCAGGAGAAATAGAATCATTGGTTTGGATTTTTGATACTTTCATCATAACTTCTTTTGATTTCACTTGTTTAGCTTCAAGCTTAATTTTATATTTTGAATAGAATAAAAATTCTGTTTTTGTTACAGAACTAATAACATTTATTTCAGAAATAAAAGAATTTTTAAATTTTTTTGATAAAAAATCTT
>OFDI01000109.1_pt1 | contig 12509 bp, 5 predicted proteins | sample 1520301 | NCBI WGS metagenome assembly OFDI01 (sample SAMEA3696446, study PRJEB22514) | metagenome | biome: water; feature: marine; material: hydrothermal vent | place: Pacific Ocean | collected 2014-08-12 | depth 1521 m
ACGCATGGGGTATAAGATTAAAACAGGTTTCTGTTTTGTCTATCGCGAAGGCCAGCCTAACTATGAAAAGGCAGAAATAAAGGATCAACATGGCAATCTTTTAGCTATCCTGAACTATTGCCGTGGAGCAAATATATGGCGTATCAATTTAGGATGGGTCAAAAGCAAAAATCAAGTTGACGGATTTTTGCTGGATGTAGAAAAAGGTTACTGGAAAGGTGAATCAAGCGCGTCCAGTGCAACAGACCATAAAAACCTTTCCTCTGGCGCTACCGCTAATTTTCAAAAAGTCATTCCTTATGTGCAGGACTTTAAAAATTGTTTGCTTTTTAAACCCGCTCTGGAAATGAACATCAGACAACTTGCTTCACTTCAGGCAGCATTAAAAGCAGCCATTCAGGTAAAATTTCAACTGGAAGAAAATGAACTGGCTGCTGAACCATTACCAGAACCTGACAACAGAAAATTGATTCTTTTTTATGAAGCTGCTGAAGGTGGAGCAGGCGTTTTGCGAAGACTTTTGCAGGAACAGGACGCCCTGCCTGAAGTGGCTAAAATAGCTCTTGAACTCTGCCATTTTAATCCAGAAACAGGCGAAGATTTACAATATGCCCCCCTGTCTGGCGAACAATGCGAGGCTGCATGTTATGATTGTTTGATGAACTATGGCAATCAAAAAGACCATGAACTTCTTGACCGCAAATCCATTGCTGATTTTCTTCTCAAACTGGCCTCATCCAGAGTAGCTGCCGCGCCTTCAAATTTATCCAGAGAAGAACATCTAACAGCGCTTTTAAAAAATACCGATTCTGAGTTAGAGCGTCAGTGGCTTATGTTTTTAGAAGAAAAAAATATCGCCTGCCCTCTCATGCCCAATATTTTATTCCAGAATGCAAGACCAGGCCGGATTTCTTTTATGCCAGGTACCATACTGCCATTTATATTGATGGCCCACATCATAAATATCCTAAAAGAAAGGAGCGGGATAAAATTCAACAGGAATGTATGGAGGACATGGGATATACTGTTTTAAGATTTACCATAGAAGATGAATGGGAGGTGATTATTAAAAAATACCCTCATATTTTTGGCGTGGTTGGATAATTGTTATAGTTATGAAAATTTATATTTTTTTGTAGTTAACTCATATAATGGGATTTAAAATATGAAATTTATTGATGTAATCAATCAAGGAGAAGGTAAAAGACTTGAATTAAAAGAAAAATTACCTTCACATATATCTATTGCTAAAACTGCTGTTGCATTTTCCAACACTAGCGGTGGAAAAATTGTAATAGGTATCAATGATGATTTAAAAATTGTAGGTGTAGATGAAGATAAAATATTTGAAATACAGGAAAAAGTCTCTTCTATAATTTATGATTTATGTTATCCTAATATTCTGCCAGAAATATATACCGTAAATATTCATGGAAAACTTGTTGTGGTAATTGAGATTTTTAGAGGCAGTTTATTGCCATATTATTTAAAAAATAAGGGGAAGAGGGACGGTACATATATCAGAATTGGCTCAACAAATAGACTAGCAGATGAATCAATGATTCTGGAGCTTGAAAGGCAAAGGCGTGGCAGAAGTTTTGATGAAGAAGAGAATTTCGACTATGAAATTTCCGATTTAAAGCTAGATATTATTTACGAGCAATTTAAGAAAATAGGAAAAAAAGCAAATTATGAAAAGCTTAAAAATCTTAAACTAATAAAGACCGTAAATAACAAAGATATTCCCACAAATGCGCTGCTTATTGCACTTGGTCATTTTGATAATGTTGCAATAAAATGTGCAAGATTCAAAGGCAAAAGTATGGAAATTTTTATAGACAAAAAAGAATTTGCCGGAAATCTGTTCGATATAATGGAAAATACGATGATATTTTTACAAAATCATTTAAATTTACGAGCAGAAATTAAAGGATTAAGAAGAAAAGAAGAGTATGAAATACCTATTGAAGTTTTGAGAGAAGCCCTGCTTAATGCCATAATTCACAGAGATTATACAAGAAACAGTGATATAAAAGTTGCGATTTACGATGACATTGTGGAAATTATATCCCCCGGAGCGCTTCCAAATGGTATTACAATAGAGGAAATTTCAAACGGACGAAGTGAACTTAGAAATAAAGTGCTTGCTTATCTATTTAAGGAACTTGAATATATTGAAGCATGGGGAAGTGGTATTGCAAAGATAAGAGAAGCTTGCAAGTTAAGAAAAATTAATTTTAGATTTGAAGAAAAAGGAAATTTTGTAAGTACCGAATTTGTACGCCCTGTAGGGCTTAAAAAAGATAGAGTAACACCAAAACAGCCTACCCCGCAAGCTGGCACCAAGCTGGCACCAAGCTGGCACCAAGCAAACAGTACCCAGCAAGTACCCAGCAAGCTCCCAGCAAGTACCCAGCAAGCTCCCAGCAAGCTCCCAGCAAGCTCCCAGCAAGTACCTTATTAGGAGATAGGCTAAAGAAAATATTGATTTTTTGTAAAGAACCAAAAACAAGAGGCAAAATTCAAACAATTCTTGATATTAAAGATAGAGAGCACTTTAGGGCTGAAATTTTAAAACCTTTACTTGAAGATGGACTATTACAAATGACAATTCCAGATAAACCAAACAGCCCAAAGCAGAAGTATGTAATCACAGAAAAAGGAAAAAAATTGCTGGAAGAGAATGGAAACGAAAGGAAGTAAAACCATGAATTTTGCTGTTGGTTCGCTTGTCAGGGCAAGAAATAGAGAATGGGTAGTGTTGCCAGAATCTGAAAACGATCTGCTTGTTTTGCGGCCTTTAGGCGGGAGTAGCGAGGAAGTAACTGGCATTTATCTGCCTTTAGAAAAAGTAGAGCCAGCCAGCCTTGCTTTGCCATCTGCGCAAGAAATTGGTGATCATCGCTCTTGCAGCCTGTTAAGAGATGCAGTGCGTCTGGGTTTTCGTTCCAGCACAGGGCCGTTTCGTTCTTTTGCCCGCATCTCAGTTGAGCCAAGACCTTATCAGCTTGTGCCTTTACTTATGGCCTTAAAACTTGATCCTGTGCGCCTTTTAATTGCTGATGATGTTGGCGTTGGTAAAACCATTGAAGCCTGTCTTATTGTCAGAGAACTTCTGGATCGAGGAGAAATCACCCGTTTTGCAGTTCTTAGCCCTCCTCAACTGGCAGAACAATGGCAACATGAACTGGAACAAAAATTTCACCTTGAAGCAGAATTGGTTTTACCTTCTACTGTAAAAAAACTGGAAAAGGGTCTTAGCGTTGGTGAGTCTCTATTTGAGCGCTATCCTTATGTCATAGTTTCCACAGATTATATTAAATCCACCCGCAGGTGTGATGAATTTATCCGCACCTGTCCGCAGTGTGTTATTGTTGACGAAGCCCATTCTTGCGCGTCTGCTGAAAGCTCACGGGCCAGCCACCAGCGCTTCAGGTTGTTATCCAGAATAGCCGAAAACCAGCAAAGGCATCTTATCCTGGTTACAGCCACTCCCCATAGTGGCAAAGAAGATGTTTTCAGGTCGCTGCTTTCTTTTTTAAAACCAGAATTTGCCCATCTGCCAGAAGATTTAAGCGGCAAAGAAAATGAGCATTACAGGCGCGAACTCGCTGCCCACTTTGTTCAGAGACGAAGGGCTGATATTCGCTCTTACCTGCAAACCAATACTCCTTTTCCTGAAAGAGAGGCTTATGAGCAAACCTATGAGCTATCTCCTGCTTACAAAAAATTCTTAGAGCGGGTTTTAGATTATGCCAGGGAGACTGTTCAGGATTTGAAGGATGAAGTAGGAAGTATGAAGGATGAAATTCTTCATGAGGAAAAACATTACGCAAAATCTCAAAAAGTTACTTCCAGTCAGTCAACCAATTCATCCTTCATCCTTCATCCTTCTGCCTTTAAAAAAAGGCAAAGGGTTAAGTGGTGGTCTGTTCTGGCCCTGCTCAGATCAATAGCTTCAAGCCCTGTTGCCGCTGCTGCAACCCTGCGCAGCCGGGCTGCCAATCTTGATGCAGAAACAATTGAAGAAGCAGATGAAATAGGTCGCAGGACAGTTTTAGACCTGATGATTGACGATGCAGCCCAGAGCCTGGATGTAATTCCTGGCAGCAATATCTGGGAAGATGAAGAAACAGCCAGAAACAGGCGCTATCTTTTGTCCCTGGCCAGGGAAGCAGAAAAACTGGCAACAGCGCATAAAGATAAAGACAATAAACTGGCCAGGGCCACGGCCATGATCCGCGCCCTGGTGAAGGATGGTTTTAATCCCATTGTTTTTTGCCGTTTTATACCAACTGCTGAATATGTGGCAGAACACCTGCGAAAAGCCTTTTCAAAAGTTGAAATAGCCTGCGTTACTGGCACATTGCCGCCAGCAGAAAGGGAAATCAGAGTAGCTCAACTGGCAAAGGCCAAAAAGCGCATACTGGTTTGTACTGATTGTTTAAGTGAAGGAATAAATTTACAGCAATATTTCAATGCAGTATTTCATTATGACCTGTCATGGAACCCAACCAGGCATGAACAAAGAGAAGGGAGGGTTGACCGCTTTGGTCAGACATGCCCTGTTGTGCGCGTGGTTACTTACTATGGTCTGGATAATCAAATTGATGGCCTTGTTCTGGATGTTTTACTGCGCAAACATAAAAAAATCCGTACTTCTCTGGGCATTTCAGTACCTGTTCCTTTAGATAGTGATAAAGTTATTGAGGCTATTTTTGAAGGTCTTCTTTTGCGTAAAAAAGAACGAACAAAAGCTGTGCGTTTACTGCCTGGCATAAAAGAATATTTAACGCCTGAGCAGGAAGATTTTTTTCAGCAATGGGATAAACTGGTCATAAAAGAAAAAAAATCCAGAACTCTTTTTGCCCAGCATACAATCAAAGTAGAAGAAGTAGCCAGAGAACTAAAGGCTGCAAATGAAGCCATAGGCACAGACTTAAAATCTTTTACTCTGGATGGACTCACACTTTATGGCGCAAATATAACAAACAACAGTCAGACATCTTCTGTTTATGAAGTGGATTTATCTGGCCTGCCTGTTGAGCTTAAGGAGCGTTTAAATTGCCCATCTTCTTTAAAAATAAGTTTTCAACTCCCCGCACCCTCTGATACAGAATATATCGCAAGAACCCATCCATTGGTGCAAAATCTGGCTTCTTATATTTTTGACTCTGCCTTAAATAGTGATGACAGGGCAAAGGCTAAACGCTGCGGTGCTATCAGAACAAAATCAGTAACCAAAAGAACCACGCTTTTACTTTTAAGGCTTCGTTTTAATTTATTGACCAGAGGCAAAGATTTTGAGCGCTCTCTTCTGGCAGAAGAATGTCAGGTTGCAGGATTTGCTGGTTCGCCAGCAAATCCTCAGTGGCTGGAAAAAGATACTACCCTTAACCTGCTTCAAGCTCAGCCCGATGACATCATTTATCCAGAGCAAGCAGCCTCTTTTGTGGCTAAAGTAATTGATGGTTATGAGAATCTAGTTCCTTCTCTGGAGGAATTAGCTTTTAATCAAGCTAAAACACTGCAAGATGCACATACCAGGGTGCGGACAGCAGCAAAAATAAAGGGAATAAAATATAAAGTTACTCCCTTGTTGCCAGTGGATGTATTGGGGATCTATGTGTTTTTGCCGACAATAAGAACGTAGCGAAGCTCAGGATACTTACCGTAGAAATTAACTAAAACTAAGGAGTGTCAACATGCAAAATACAGCAACAGTTGAAGTAACATTTCCAGAACAATTAATCCATGCTTTAAAAATGGATAAAAAAACTTTTCAAAAAGAAGTATTGTTTTTTACACTTGCAAAATTTTATGAACAGGGAAAAATTTCTGCTGGTCTAGCCTCAAATGTGTTAGGTTGCGATAGATGGGAATTTTACAGGTTGCTATCTGAAAATGGGTTTTATGTAATAGATTATTCAGACGATGAATTACAAGAAGAGAGAGCATAATAAGCAAAGTTGTCATAAATAACACTCCTGTGCTAATTAAATGGTTTAAAGAACAATTAAAACAATGAAAACTACTCCCTTCCTCTCCATAAAAACAGAAGGCGGTCTTTTGCCGCCTGATATTTTAGAACGCATTGCCAGGGCAGATAAAGAACTGGGTGGTCTTGAGCCTGCCCATTATCATCTGCCAGCAAGGGAAAAATTAAATGAAGCTGTAAGCCGCTCGTGGAACCGGGTGCGAATTTTCTGGGAAAAATTTCAAAAGGCACGCCAGAATCTTTCTGAAAACCAGACCGGCACATCCATCACCAGAGAATTATGGCTTTTGCCTCTGTTTCAGGAACTTGGTTATGGACGCCTTTTACCCTGCAAAGCACAGGAAATTGATGGCAAAACATACCCTATTTCTCATTTCTGGCACAAATCCCCTTTTCATTTCATAGGCTGCAACATTCCGCTGGACAAACGCACCAGAGGAGTCAAAGGCGCGGCATCTGCCAGCCCGCACAGCATGGTGCAGGAATTTTTAAACCGCTCAGAGCCTCATCTCTGGGGATTTTTATCCAATGGCCTGAAGCTCCGCATTTTAAGAGACAACCTGCGCCTGACCAGACAGGCTTATGTTGAGTTTGACCTGGAAGCCATGCTGGAAGAAGAGCTATTTTCTGATTTTGCCCTTTTCTGGCTCATCTGCCATGAGTCTCGCGTTGAAGCTGAAAATATCCATGAATGCTGGCTGGAAAAGTGGGCCAGAGCAGCAACCAGGCAGGGCATCCGCATCCTGGACAGGTTAAGAAATGGCGTTGAACAGGCCATCACCTTTTTGGGCCAGGGTTTTCTTGCTCATCCTGAAAACAAAGAACTCAAACAAAATTTACGCACAGGCAGGTTAAACAAACAGGATTATTTTCGCCAGTTACTCCGGCTGGTCTATCGTCTTCTTTTTTTGTTTGCAGCAGAAGACAGAAATATCCTGTTTCCCGAAGATGTTAGCCAGCACGCTAAAGATATTTATTATCGCTATTATTCCACAACAAGGCTGAGGAAACTGGCAGCAAAATTTCAGGGCAACAAATACGAAGACTTATACATTGGTTTAAAACTTGTCATGGGTAAACTGGGACAGGATGGTTGTCCTCACTTAGGTCTTCCAGCCCTGGGCAGTTTTCTCTGGTCAGAACAGGCCATACCTGATTTACAAAATGCTCACCTATCCAATGAATATTTATTGCCTGCGATTCGCTCTCTGGCTTTTACCCTTGATGAAGATGTTCTGCGGCCAGTGGATTTTAAAAATATTGGCGCGCAAGAACTGGGCAGTGTGTATGAATCCCTTCTGGAGCTCCATCCTGAGCTTAATCTGGAAACAGCCACTTTTGAACTGCAAACAGTTTCCGGTCATGAGCGCAAAACAACAGGCAGCTATTATACACCATCAGAACTAATCAATGAGCTTTTAGATTCAGCCCTGGAACCAGTCATTAATGAAGCAATAAAAAAGAGTGACAATCCAGAAAAGGCAATTTTAAATCTTAAAATCTGCGATCCAGCCTGTGGCAGCGGGCATTTTTTAATTGCTGCTGCCCATAGAATAGCCAAAAAACTGGCCTATATTCGCACTGGTGAACAAGAGCCAGGCCCGGAAAACATGCAAAATGCTCTGCGCGATGTTATTGGTCATTGTATTTATGGGGTGGACATCAATCCTATGGCAGTGGAGTTATGTAAAGTCAGTCTGTGGCTGGAATCCATGATGCCTGGCAAACCCCTATCTTTTCTGGATCATCATATCCAGTGCGGAAACAGCCTGCTGGGCGCTACACCAGCACTTTTAAAACAGGGCATCCCTGAAAAGGCATTTACGCCCATTACTGGTGATGACAGAGAAGTTTGCAACAGGGCCAAAAAAGACAATCGTAAAGAACATAAAGGAATAAAAGCCAAAGGGCTTCTGGAGCGTATGCAAGAACCCTGGCACAGGCTGGGTGATCTGGCAACCAGTATAATTCAACTGGATGTTATTGATGACAGCACCATTGAAGGGGTAAAACGCAAACAAAAACTCTGGGAAGAACTGGTGCGCTCCAGCGGATATAATTATGGCCGGCTCTGGGCTGATGCGTGGGTTGCTGCTTTTGTGTGGAAGAAAACCAGAAAATTTCCCTATCCCATTACAGAAGAAGTTTTCAGAAGAATTGAGAAAAATCCCTTTGCCATTCCAGGCTGGATGAAAGGTGAAATTGAAAACCTTAGCAGGGAATATCAATTTTTCCACTGGCACCTGGCTTTTCCTGATGTGTTTCGCGTGCCTGAGAGAGGTAAAAAAGCGGAAAATGAGCATACAGGCTGGGATGGGGGATTTGATGTTGTGCTGGGGAATCCGCCGTGGGAACATACAGAACTCAAAGAAAAAGAGTGGTTTTCATCAAAAATTCCTGAAATTGCAAATGCCCCAGGAGCAAAACGCAAAAAATTAATTGCAGAGTTAAAAGATAAAGAACCAGAAATATATGCAGCATTCATCAAAGACAAACGCAAGGCAGATGGAATAAGCCATATAATTAGAAATTCCAACAAATTTCCCTTTTGTGGACGTGGCAGAATCAATACCTATGCAATTTTTGCCGAACACATGCGCCATATTATTAATCCCAGAGGACGTATTGGTTGCATTGTGCCTTCAGGCATTGCCTCTGATGATACAACAAAATTCTATTTTCAGGATATAATGGAAAATCATTCCCTGGTCAGCCTTTATGATTTTGAAAACCGCAATGCCATTTTTCCAGGAGTGCATAGAAGTTATAAATTTTGCCTGCTCACTTTAACGGGTCAGGGAAGACCAGCCAGCAAAGGCGCTAAATTTGCTTTTTTTCTGCAGGACACACAGGAGTTAAAAAGAGATGACAAAATTTTCTCCTTAACTGCCACTGACCTGAAATCAATCAATCCAAACACTCGCACCTGCCATATTTTCAGAACAAAATACGATGCTGAGCTTACCAAGAAGATTTACCGCCGTGTTCCAGTGCTGATAAATGAAAACACCGGCGAAAATCCGTGGGAAGTGCAATTTTTACGCATGTTTGACATGTCCAACGACAGCCACATCTTCCGCACCAGAAAAGAGCTTGAGGCTGAAGGGTATGAGTTAAAGGGAAATATTTTTGTAAGGGCTGGTGGCGATGTTTATTTGCCCCTATATGAAGCAAAGATGATCTGGCAATTTGACCACAGGTTTGGGAGTTATGAGGGATTGAATAAACGGCCCCAAAATGCGCCCTTGATTCATCCAACCGGAGAGCAATACACTAGACCAAGTTTTATCGTTCAATCGTGGTATTGGGTCCCAGCAAAGGAAGTTTTGAAGCGATTAGATGATATTAAACATCTCTGTTGGCTAACAGGATTTAGAGATGTAGCCCGCTCTACAGATGAACGCACAGCCATTTTCAGCCTATTACCAGAAGTAGGAACAAATCACAAATTACCTTTAATCTTTGGTAATCAAAGTCCGAGAAAATTAACATGCTTATTTGCTAATATAAACTGTTTAACTTTTGATTATGTTGTTCGTCAAAAAATGGGAGGGACTTCATTAGGATTTTTTATCCTCAAACAACTCCCCATTTTCTCCCCCAAAACCTACACCACCCCTCACCTGCTCTTCATCATCCCCCGCGTGCTTGAACTCACCTACACTGCCTGGGACATGAAACCCTTTGCTGATGACATCTGGGCTGAGGCTGATGAGACTTTGCGCTCTGCCATTAGCAGACAATGGGAGAAAAACGCCAGTGCTACAGATAACAACAAAAACGCATCTCCACCTGACTGGCTGGAAATCCTCTATTCCTTAAACCCTGACAATCCCAACAAAAACGCCTGCCCTTTGCCACCATTTATCTGGAATGAAGACCGCCGCGCAAGACTTAAAGCTGAACTGGACGCATTCTACGCCAGACTCTATGGCTTGACAGAAGAAGAGCTTCGCTACATCCTGGATCCACAGGATGTATTCGGCAAAGACTTTCCCGGCGAAACTTTCAGGGTGCTGAAAGAGAAGGAGATAAAACAGTTTGGGGAGTATAGGACAAAGAGGCTGGTATTGGAGGCGTGGGAGGGGTTGATTTCTGATGCTTGACCCATATAAGATGATAGCTTAAATCATTATTGGTCAAGGATAGGTGGATGATAAAAAATAGTTTTATTTTTATTCCTGGAATAGGACAAAAAACTGAACAAAAATTATGGGAGATGGGGATTTTGTCCTGGGATGAACTGGAATGGTGCGACTTTTCGTTTATCAAAAACAAAAAAAATGTCAAAAAATATATAAGAAATGCACATCATGCGGTACTTGAAAAAAAAACTGATTTCTTTGCTACAGTTTTGCCACCCAAGGAATATTGGCGTTTATATAAAGAATTTCAAGATAAAACTTTATTTCTTGATATAGAAACAACAGGATTGTCACCTTATTATAATTTTATTACATTGATATGTACTTATGACGGCAAGAATATAAAATTTTTTATTAAAGACAACAATCTAAATGAAATTATATTTTTTATTCAAAATTATGAAATTATTGTTACATTCAACGGTACACTTTTTGACTTGCCCTTTATAAAAAAAGAAATTCCTGAGATTCAATTTCCGCCTATTCATATTGATTTACGATTCTTATTAAAGTCAATAGGTATAAATGGACCTTTAAAAAAGGTAGAAGAAAAAATTGGTATTGAAAGACCTACAGAGCTAAAAGAACTAGATGGTAAAGATGCAGTTCTATTATGGCATAAATTTATGAGAGGAGACACTATCTCTTTAGAAAAACTAATTTATTATAATATCTATGATACAGTTAATCTGGAAAAGTTACTGCGATTTTCTTATAATCAAAAAGTAAAAAGCATATTGCCAAAATCAGGTAAAAGATATATTCAGCGTTCTCTCATAGCATCTTCTATACCATCTAGAAATAGAAATAGAGTAAATTATTTATTGCCTGTTAAAAACACTAAAATACCAAAAACTATATGTAGTTGGCATAAAGATTTATTAGAAGTTAAAGTAAATGGGGACATATCAGCCAGAGTTGATAGACGAAAACTAACATCTAAAAAAATTTCTATAAACTTTCTTATCAAGCAAATAAAAAAACATGCTTTTTTTCCAACATGTGTAGGGATAGACCTTTCGGCTTCAGAAAAAAAAGCTTCTGGAATTTGTGTACTTAAAGAAAATAAAGCATATCTAAATGTTGCAATGACTGATCAAGAAATTCATTCAATTATCAAAGATGTATCACCTACTCTAATTTCAATTGATTCACCTCTTGGCTTACCCAACGGTAGATGCTGTGTAAGTGAAGAATGTGATTGCAGAAAATATGGTATTACTAGAGAGTGTGAAAGAATTTTAAGAAAAAGAGGCATAGGGGTTTACCCCTGTCTTATAAAGAGTATGCAAAAGCTTACTCTTAGAGGCATGAAGACTAGCCGATTTTTAGAAAATAGTGGATATAAAGTAATAGAGAGCTATCCTGGTGCAGCACAGGATATTTTACACTTTCCTCGTAAAAAAGTTTCATTGGAAGAATTAAAAAAAGAACTTATTGCAATGGGTATAGATGTTTATACTAATAGAACTCTCATCACCCATGACGAAATTGATGCTCTCACATCAGCATTAGTTGGATTTTTTTACATGGCCGATATGTATGAGGCAATAGGCAATGAACAAGAGGGATTATTAATTATACCAGACTTGCAGAACTGGGAGAAGTAATATGGGAAAAGTTGTGATAGTGGTTGGTGGACAATTTGGAGGAGAAGGCAAAGGAAAAGTAACAGCACATCTTTGCAGAAGACACAATTTCCATGCCGTTGTGCGTTGTGGCGGGCCAAATTCTGGACATACCATAATATTCAATAATAAGCCAGTTGTATTACGTCAACTTCCAGCAGGAGTTGTAAGTAATAATATAAACTTATTTTTAGGAGCTGGATGTCTTATAAATTTAAAAGTTCTTTTAGATGAGATAAGATTTTTTAATGTCCATTCTGAAAGGTTATATATAGATAAACATGCTGTTATCATTGAAAATGAAGACGAGCAAGAAGAAATAAGAACATCTCTTAACAAAAAAATTGGCTCCACATGTTCAGGAGTGGGTGTTGCTGTTGCAAAAAGAATTCTCCGAAGAGAAAAAATAAGATTAGCTAAGGATACACCAGAATTGGCTCAATATATTAGTGATGTCTCCGAAGAATTGTCAAAGTATTACGAGCTAGGGAAAAATATTATTATTGAAGGAACGCAAGGATTTGGCTTATCTTTATATCATAGCCCATTTTATCCGTTTACTACTAGTAGAGATACTACTGCCGCTGCTTTTATTAGTGAATGTGGCATAAGTCCCTTAATCGTAACAGATATCGTTATGGTATTACGAACTTTTCCTATAAGGGTAGGCGGCAATTCTGGTCCACTAATACATGAAATAGATTGGAAAACAATACATGACGAAAGTGGATATCCTTA
>OFDI01000110.1_pt1 | contig 12505 bp, 11 predicted proteins | sample 1520301 | NCBI WGS metagenome assembly OFDI01 (sample SAMEA3696446, study PRJEB22514) | metagenome | biome: water; feature: marine; material: hydrothermal vent | place: Pacific Ocean | collected 2014-08-12 | depth 1521 m
TTATTAAATCTAAATAAACTAATTATACTAAAAAATTTATCGATTTACGACGGACGATTTAAAGAGAGTTTAAAAAATAAAAAATAAATAATCGGATTTAAAAAAAAATAATAAAAAAAATTAATATTTTATTCTTCTGGATAAGCTGGTAATTTGTGCTCTGCTAAATCAAGACCGAGTTTTTCTTCTTCCTCTTTTACTCTTAATCCACCAGTTAATAAACCAGCTAATTTAGAAATTCCATATCCAATCCCTGTTCCATAAACAATGGTAAATATACAAGCTATTGCCTGATTTACAAGGCTAACTCCACCAGCACCACCGAGAGCTTCCATTCCAAATATTCCTGCTAATAAAGCTCCTAATACTCCTGCTGTTCCATGCACGGGAACAACACCACATACATCGTCCAATTTTGCTTTTTCAATTAATTTATATACAATTGGAACTTGAATTCCTGCTATAAGTCCTATTATTAGTGCAGCTATTGGGCTAACAATATCCGTTCCTGCACAAATTGCTACAAGTCCTGCTACTATACCATTTGCCGTAAATAACACATCATTTTTAGATGCTATCATACCACCTAATCCACCACCTGCCATTGCAAGTGTGGTTGTAGCTACTACTAAACCTGATATATCACCTAATGCAAGGGAGCTCCCTACATTAAATCCATACCAACCAATTGCCAGAGCAAATGAACCAAATACTGCCATTGGTATATTATGTCCCAATAATGGAATAGCTTGACCATTTACAAATCTTCCTATTCTTGGACCTAATGCCATAATTGCCCCCAATGCTAAAAATCCACCCAATCCATGCACAATTAAACTTCCAGCATAATCTGCCCAACCTATCATACCAGAGCCCCAAGGACCCAAATATACAAAGAATGGATACACAAATGCTACAATTAATACCGCAATTAATACATAAGCAGAGAATTTAATTCTTTCGGCGACTCCTCCTGAAACAATTGTTGCTGCTGTTGCCGCAAATACTAAACCAAAGAACCAGTTTGCTAAATCAATGTTTATTGAATCCCATGAAGTCATAAATATTTTTCCCCACCAGCTAATAAAATCAGCAGGCACTATTGAAGTTGCCAAAACACTACCTACAAACAACCATGAAAAACATCCAATAATCCAATCGCTGTAATTTTTCATCATAACATTATTAACATTTTTCTTTCTAACTTGCCCTCCTTCAAGCATTGCAAATCCCAATTGCATTAAAAATACAAGGACACCCATAACTACAAGATAAAATACATCCCCTGATGTAGCTAATGCACTCAATCCAGCCTGAACTGTGTTTAAATCTACTGCCATATTTTCACCTATCCATATATTTATATTATTTATTAATTATTCATTAAGTTTATTTTAAATTAAATTGCAGTTTTATCCCTTTCGCCAGTTCTAACTCTTACTATGGTTTCAACTGGGATAACAAATATTTTTCCGTCTCCTTGGTTGCCTGTTTTTGCATTTTCGCATATTATATCTATTACTTTATCGACATCATTTTTATTAACAACAAGCTCCAATTTTACTTTTGGTAGCAAATCAACAATATACTCTCTTCCCCTGTATCTTTCGGTAATCCCTCCTTGAATACCTCTTCCTTTAACATCGCTTATGGTCATACCAACATATCCTGCATTAGATAACGCCTCTTTAACCATATCTAATCTTTCTGGTCTAATTATTGCTTCAACTTTTTTCATTATATCACCACGCTATATTTCTGACATTATAATATATTACAATAAATTTATTGTATCTATTGTTGGGAGCTCCTTGCAGTAAATCCTCATCGATTAACCTAATCTTTTAGAATATACCACATATGAACAAACTTCGGATATATATAATATTATTATCCCATCATACAATATAAATATTATTAAGGAAGTAGGAAACCCAATTCTGATATTGAAAATAAAAATAAAAATAAAAAATAAAGCAATATTTAAGTCAAAGCTTCGCTTGGATGTTCGTCGATTTACCTAAGTTAATCTATTTTGGTATATGCACTTACTTGCAATATTCCTTCATCACATCCTTTTTTCTCTGCTTCTTCCGATACTCTTAATCCTATTGTTAAATCCAAAGCCTTATAGATTATTGCTCCACCAATAAGGGCAATTCCTGCAATAATTCCTGCACCCATTATTTGTCCAATTAATGAAACTCCTGACGCATCCCTCAATAAAAATGGAATTCCTGCACAAATCACCCCAATAAGCCCACTCATAGCATGAACGGGACCAATGGCACAAACATCATCTATTTTTAATTTTTCTTCGATAAATCTATATGTGAAAGGTTGCTGTAATCCAGCTATAATTCCAACAATTAAAGCCCCGATTGGAGTAAATAATGCCACACCACTACATACTGCAACAAGTCCTGCACACATTCCATTTGCCGTATATAATGGGTCATTTCTTGAACTTAAAGCACCTCCCAATATACCTCCTGCTAATGCCATTGTTGTAGCTATTGCAACTTGCACTAACTCCAAACCATCTCCAACAGCGGAAGCACTACCGATATTAAATCCATACCAGCCAAATGCTAATATAAATGCACCCAATACTGCCAATGGAACATTGTGCCCCGGCAATGCCTGAGGTATTCCATTTATATATTTTCTAAGTCTTGGACCTAATGCCCATGCTGCGGATAACCCAACTAATCCACCGAATAAATGAACTGCCCCACTTCCTGCATAATCTACGAAGTTAATGCCCATGCTTGAAAATCCTCCGCCCCATACAAGATGTTCTACTATTGGATATAGTCCTCCTGCAACCAATAGAGCTCCGATAAAGTAAGGCAATATTTTAATTCTTTCAGCAACACCTCCTGTAATGATAGTTACAGCTGCTGCTGCAAATACTGCCATTTTTATCCACCATGCTCCGAGCTCCACATCAAATGTTCCTGTTATCAATGGTATAATAGATTCAAGTCCATAAGATATTCCATATCCTACAAATAAATAACCTACAAACACTGCAACTAAATCAACTAATTTTAAAACACAATGATATGCCGAATTTTTATGGCTAAACTGCCCTATTTCCAATGCTATAAAACCTGCTTTCATAAAAAATATTAGGGACGCCGCCCACAAAAATAAAAACACATCTATACCTAACATAGATTCACCTCAACAATATACGATTATAGGAATGTGTTTTCCTATAACTGGTATATATAGATTATTAGGGAAAAAGGAAGCCGTTTTCTTAGTTATAATGATTAAAAAATAGAATCTTGGGAGCTCCCATATAGATAATCCCATATAGATAATTTTATAAATTATAAAATAAACAGTGAAAATAAAAAAGAGTGAAAAAATACGAAAAATCAGAGATTTTGAATTTTTCCACCAAGAGGTAAAAAAAATGGTAAAAGATGTAGATATACAAGACGATGAATTATGTAAATGGACAATTATTGATTTAAATAGTCTTAAAATAAATAAAATAATATGTCCAAATTGCAAACATATGTTTGGTTTTGTTGGTTTAAAAATAATATGTCCAAAGTGTAATAAAATAATTATGACAAAAAAATTATAAAAAAATAATTAATTAAGCCGCTGATACTATTTTTATTACATCTCCGTCTTTTAATTCTTGGTCAGCTCCAATTCTTATTTTTTTCTTTGCATCTACCGCATATATGAATTTATCGCCTATATCTGTGTGTATTTTATAAGCCAATTGTTTTGCTGTTGTGCCTTTTTTAACTAAATGAGCATCTGGAAGAACATTTCCTTTTTTATCACAATATTTGTTTTCATCTTCCACAGGATAAACTACAATCATATTTAGTAATTCAAAATACGATTTGTTTAATAAATCTCTTATTCCTGTCCCATTATTCTTTTTTATGTATTCTTTAATATAATTTAAAGCATTTTTTTGGGCATTATTTAATGAATTATTTATTATCTCAAAATCATTATTATTTTTATCATATTTTATCATATTTCCTGCTTCTGCTCGTTTTAATGTTAATTCTATTTCTGCGGAGGTAGGTATTACAATATAATCACTAAATTCTTCTTTTAATTTTTTTATGTTGTTTTCAGCATTTGGATGGTCTGCTTTATTGGCACAAATTAACATTGGTTTTGAAATTTTTCTAAGTGTTTGGGATAGCGTTAAAAGGTCTTCTTCTGTCCATTTAATTGGGCTTTCGTCCATATTTCGAGTTGAATTATGAACATTATCTTCTGTAATATTTAATCCGCTTAATTGTTCCGATATTATCTTTGCCGTATTTTTCTGCTGTTGTGCCTTTCTTGATAATTTATCCCAGTTTTTTGTAATTATTCCGTAAATCCACATATCTATTTCATTTAACAAAAATTTTACATCTTCGATTGGGTCGTGATTTTCTGCTGGATTTCCTTCTATATCCGTTGTTCCGCTTGCATCAACCACTATTATAAAAGCGTCCGCCTGTCTTAAATCGTCTAAAAACTTATTTCCCATACCTTTTCCCTTATGAGCTTCTGGAACCAAACCAGCCACATCAATTAGTTCAACTGGGACATATCTTGTTCCCTCGATACATTTTGAATTATTGGGGTTGCATTGGACATTTAATACTTTGCATGGGCATTCTGAACTTACAAATGATGTTCCTATGTTCGGGTTTATTGTTGTGAATGGATAATTTCCAATGTCTGCTACTTTTTCGGTCATTGCATTGAATAAAGTGCTTTTTCCCACATTTGGTTTTCCTACTATTCCTAATATTGCCATATTTTCACGCTCTTTATTTTTTTAGTGAAAATATATAAAATCTCTGATTTTATGTATTTTTCCACTAAAAAGTGGAAAAATTCAAAATCTTTGATTTTGCGTATATTTTCACGCTCTTTATTTTTTTAGTGGAAAAATTCAAAATCTTTGATTTTGCGTATATTTTCGCCTTTTTTCTTTTTTTTAGTGAAAATATATAAAATCTCTGATTTTATGTATTTTTTCACGCTCTTTATTTTTCTCTTTTTCTTTCTCTTTATGGTAGTATTATTTAATATATTATATAAATATATATAAAAAATAAAGGAGCTCCATAAAATTCCATAAAATTATTCTGGTGAGATAATGGCTAAAATAATATTAAAACAGGTATCAAAACATTACGGCAATAAAATAGCACTAAATAATTTATCCTTTAATGTAAAAAAAGGGGAAATATTTGGATTGTTGGGGCACAATGGAGCAGGGAAAACTACCGCACTACGAATTATAAGTGGAATTATTGACGATTACGACGGAGAAGCATTGACAAATGGAAATATTGGGTATTTACCAGAAGAAAGGGGACTTTATAAAGATGAAAAAGTAAAGGATATTTTAAAATTTTTTGGTGAATTGTCAGGAATGGACAATAAAAACATTGAAAAAAGGATTGATTATTATTTAAATAAATTAAATGTCGCCCAATATAAAAATAGCAAAATAAAAACTCTTTCAAAAGGAAACCAGCAAAAAATTCAGTTTATTGTATCAATTATCCATAATCCTGACATAATCATACTTGATGAACCATTTACTGGGCTTGATATTGTAAATTTGAATTTAATAAAAGAAATAATTTATGAGCTTAAAGAAAATGGAAAAACAATAATATTATCAACTCACCAATTAGAAAAAATTGAAAGATTTTGCGATAGAATATTAATTTTAAAAGAAGGAAAAGCTGTTAAATATGGTAGATTAGATGAAATATGTCAAAAAACAGCATATATTGAATATTTAAAAAATAATGAACTAATAAAAAGTAATTTGCCCCACAATGAGGCACTTAAATTATTAAATGATGAAAATATAAAAAATAATATTATTAAATTTGAAGTAAGGAGCTCCTTGGAAGAATTATTTATGGAGGATAATAATGAGTAAAAATAGTAAAATAGAACTACAAAAAATCAAAACAATAGCAAAACATGAAATATTAAGCAATATAAAACGGAAACAGTTTATTTTAATGATTGTTCTTATTCCTGTTGTTATGGTGTTCATCACTATGACAACTACATATTTCACATCAGAAGTCGAAGACCAGAAAATAGGATATATTGATAACTTTGGAATGGATATTCCACCAGTAATTAAATCATTTAATCCAATTAAACAGGAAAATACCACATTGAAATTTATAAAATATAATAATACGGAAATCGGAAAAAATGCCGTAATAAATGGAGATATTAATGCTTTTATAATAATTCCTAAAAATTATCTTGAAAACGAGCCCATGGTTATTTATTCGAAATCAAAAACAATTCCCCCTATAATAAGGAGCTCCATAAAAGATATTATATTATCAACAATATTAAAGGACAAAGTAGATAAAAAAATATATAATATCGTAAAATCACCACTTAATATGGAAATATATAGCATAAGCGAAAAGGGAGAGGAAAAAGAAGATATATTTTCCCAAATGATGCCTTTTGGCTTTGCTATGATTTTATATATTGCCATAATTTCCGTATCTGGATTATGCACCAATAGTGTAATTGAGGAAAAACAGCATAGAATCATGGAGCTCCTGCTTACAACGACAAACTCAACAAATATATTAATTGGAAAAATACTTGGAATATCAATATTAGGGTTAATTCAAATGGTAGTGTGGATTTTATTTGCTCTTCCTATTATATCAATAGTAGCAATAAAAATTCCGCCGTTTTTAATGGTCTCCGCGGTTGTGTTCTTTGTAATGGCATATTTATTTTATGTGTCATTGTTAAGTGGGATATCATCATTATTTACAACTCAAAAAGACGCTGGGCAGATTATAAGCCCAATTATAATGATACAAATAATACCTTTATTAATTCTAACATTAATTCAATCTAATCCAAATCATTATATTATTAAAATATTATCATTTATTCCTTTCACAGCTCCGCAAATTATGCTTATGAGAATGAGCATTACTTATGTAGAACCATTAGAGGTTTATTTGTCAATGGGAGTTATGTTTATATTTACGGTATTATCCTTTATGGTCGCCGTAAAATTATTTAAAATAGGTTCTATGATTTACGATGAGGAAATGACAATTAAAAAAATAATTAAAATTATAAGGGAGTAATGATAGTAAAGTAATAGTAATAAATTGTAATGAAGTAGAAATATTAATTTTTAATTTTTATTTCAAATAATCTCCCAACATATTATTCTTTTTCAAATACTTCAAAAACTGCACTGGTTTATTATATTGTTCCATAATCTCCCCTAAATCACTATCCCCACGACATAAAACACATTGCACAATCATAGAATTAAAATTCTCATAAGATACTTTTATATTTGATTTTTTTAACGATTTCTCAATATATTTTATTGTATTTTTCGATTCTAAATCAAATGGTTCATTTTCAAATTCAGTTTTAGGTTTTGGTATGAATGGGTTTATACTAACTTCAACCTTTCTAAAATCCTTTTTAATATCATTGGATAAATTTATAATTTCCTCAATATCTTCTTTTGTTTCTGTTGGAAATCCCACCATGTAATAAAGTTTTACTTTGTCAATTCTATTATCTTTTGCTATGTTTAAGGCATTGAAAATATCGTCTTCCGAAATATCTTTTTTAATATATTCCCTCAGTCTCTCACTTCCTGCTTCTGGTGCTATTGTGAGGGTTTTTAGGTTTAAAATTTTTAATAATTCTTCTGATATGGTATCTGCCCTTAATGAAGACGGGGATATGGATATATCATTATTTATATCTTTTATATGGTGGCATAAATCAACTATATGTTTATAATCTCCAACAGATGGACTTATGAGAGCTATTTTATTTACTGGTGTATGTTTTAGCCCTTCTTCTGCAATATATTTTAAATCGTCTATTTTTTTAAATCGTGGTGGGCAATATATGCTTTTTGCCATACAAAATTTACATCTTCTTGGACATCCCCTTCCGAGCTCCAATAAAAAAGCTTCGCCATAAGCTCCCGATGGGTGAGTAAATTGAGATAATGGATAATCTTCGATATTAAATGATTTTGGATATATTCTTTTTACAGTGTCAAAATCGTTTAAATTGGGATAAAATACGCCAGTTTCTACGGGCTCTCGGTTAATTAAATTATGCATTATATTTGTTCCTTCTATTTCTCCCACTACAAAGGCATCAAAATAATTACTTAATGGAAAAGGAGCTCCCATAGCACATGGTCCTCCCCCTATAAAAATAGCATTTGGATTTTTTGGTTTTAAATTATTTATTATATTAATTACATTGAAATAATCATTTTCATATTGGAGGGTTATAATTATGGCGTCTTTATTTTTTATATCGTTGTAATTTTCTATAAAATACATATCGCATTTTATATCGTTGTAGCTATTTAGGTGGTAGTGTAATATTTGCATAGCTAAACTGGATATGCCACCTTTAAATTTATTTGGAAAAATTAGTGCCACATTTTTTATCATGGTATCACAAAAATAGAATATTAATAAAATTCAAAAACAGTTTTAAAAAAAACGGTGTCAGCTCGCCCATCTTTCATCATAAAATCAGAAGCTACTCCGGTCATCATCCACCAAACTATAATATAGGTTAATAGTATATATATTTATTTGATATTTTTTATTTAATTCTTTATTGGTATATTTTCTATTTCTATTAATCGGTGTATTTATGGACGAACTAAATATTATAAAAATAATACAAAATAATTTAAAATATAAAGGGAGCTCCCGAGTAGTAAAATCAATAGGTGATGATTGTGCCGTATTAAATATGAACGGAGGAAATTATTTAACAATAACTACTGACATGATGTTTCGGAGCTCCCATTTTCCAAATATATTATCTCCTTTTCAAATCGGGCATAGGGTTATAACAGCAAATCTTTCAGATATTGCTTCAATGGGGGCGAAACCTTTGGGTGTTGTAGTTTCTATGGGATTTAATAATCCATCTAAAAAATTTATTGAAGAATTAACAAACGGTATAAATTATGCAACAGAATTATATGGTTGTCCAATTATTGGAGGAGACACAAATAAATCAAAGGAATTAACCTTGTGCGGAACGGCTTTTGGAATTACTCATAATCCAATATACCGATATAATGGAAATATAGGCGACGATATAGTTATTACGAATGATATTGGGAAAGTTTATTGTGCCTTTAAAATACTTGAAATGATTGAAAAGGATAAAAAGTATAATATACTTATTGAAGAATATAGTGAAATTATGGAAAAATTATATATGCCCATTGCACAGGTGAAAATAGGATTATTATTAAATAAATATAATTATGCTTCTTCTTGTTGCGATATATCGGACGGATTAGGAAAAGAATTATTTTATATGGGAAATTTTGAAGTAAAATCAAAAAAATTAATAAATGCTATGCCTAAAATTGTAATTGAATTTTGCGATAGATTTAATTTAAATCCTATTGGCGTTGCTTTAAATAGTGGTGAAGAGTGGGAGCTCCTATTTACTACAAAGGAATATGATAAAATAAATAATTTATTAAATAAATATAATAATAATGATAATAATAATTATAACAATGCTAAACTATGCCCTAATCAAAGATTAGTGAATTTTCCTACTCGGAAAATCGTAAAAATAGGAAAGATAATAGATAAAGGACATTATTTAGATAGCGAAATACTACATACCAGCGGTTATGTTCATAAATGGAGCGATAAAAATGAATAATTTAAAAGATAAATATAAATTCTTAATAAAATTTTTTGTATTATGTATATTATTTAATATACTGTTCATACCATTTAAGGATGGATTGATTAATATTGTAGCATATCAAAGTTATTTTATTTTAAATATGTTTGTGGAAGCTTCATACTCGGGAAGTATTATTTATTTGCCCAATACAGCCTTGGAAGTTATTGGGGCTTGTGCTGGTCTTGAATTGGTAGCAATATATCTTGCTCTTGTATTTTCCATATCTAAAAATATCAAAAATATATTATTAAAAATCAAAATTGATATTAATTATCGCTTTCCAGCTTCTTCCACCATTAATAATGCACAGAATTCACCGCAAACACTACATGCCTTCTCATCAGCAGAGGGTAATTCTTCTCTCATTTTTCTAGGTTTTTCTTTGTCAATGGATAATTCAAACTGTTTTTCCCAGTCATGATTTTTCCTTGCAATAGCCATTTCCTTCTCCTTTTCCCATGCCATTGGATTTCCTCTTGCAACATCAGCCGCCTGAGCTGCTATTTTTGAAGCTATGAGCCCTTCTTTTACATCGTTTTCATTCATTAATCTGAGATGTTCAGCAGGCGTAACATAGCATAGGAAATTTGCACCACAGTATGCCGCCAGAGCTCCTCCAATGGCAGATGTAATATGGTCATATCCCGGTGCTAAATCAGTTACAATAGGTCCCAATACATAGAATGGAGCATTTTTGCATAGTGATTTTTGGATTCTCATATTCGTTTCCACATTGTTTAATGGAACATGTCCAGGACCTTCAACCATTACCTGAACTCCCGCTTCCCTACATCTATCCACGAGCTCACCAAGTATTATGAGCTCATGTATTTGGGGCCTATCTGTATTGTCGCATAAACACCCCGGTCTCATTCCATCTCCTAAACTTAGCGTTACATCATGTTCCTTCAATATTTCAAGGAGATAATCAAACTGTTCATAAAGTGGGTTTTCTTTGTTATGGTGCATAATGTATGCTGTTAAAAAGGCACCTCCTCGACTAACAACTCCCATTATTCTTTTATCGTTTTTTAAGGATTCTACACTGTTTTTTGTAATTCCGCAGTGCAGTGTCATGAAATCTACGCCTTCCTTTGCCTGCCTCTCAATTACATTGAATATTATATCTTCATCCATGTCGATTACTCTACCGTATTTTTTCCTTGATTCCACCCCTATTTCATACATTGGAACAGTCCCTATTGGCAAATCAGTATTTTCCATTATTGCTTTTCTTATTTCTTCCAAATTTCCTCCAGTGCTTAAGTCCATTACTGCATCTGCTCCATACTTTTCAGCAATTTTTGCCTTCTTTATCTCTAAGTCAATATCAACACAGTCTGGAGATGTGCCGATATTTGCATTAACTTTGGTTGTTAAACTCTGCCCAATACCTACTGGATTTGTATCCCTATTGACATTCTTTAAAATAACAACATATCCTTTTGCTATAAGCCTTCTGAGCTTTTCAACATCGATTTTTTCTTTTTCAGCAACGATTTTCATTTCTTCAGTAATAATCCCATTCTTTGCATCATCCATCTGAGTCATAACAATCACCAGATTTGTAATAATCAGAATACCTCCGATAAATCTTATTAAAAACAAAACTATATAAAAGGCTATGTAAATTATCATTATTAATTATGAGAAATTTATCTTCATCTTTAGTATCAACTATGATTTTAATGTTTATAATTATTGGGTGTTGTTCATGAAGTATGAGGGAGAAATTGCTATAGGTCCGGTTCATCCAACAATGCTTGAACCTCACAGATTAAGATTATTTATTGAAGATGAAATCATAAAAGAGGCTGAACTAACTATTGGTGTCAATTATAGAGGAATAGAGCTTATTATGGAAGGTCTTCCTCCAGAAAAAATAAGCATTTTATCAGAAAAGATTTGTGGAATCTGCTCCCACATTCATGTATGGTGTAATGTTACAGTTACTGAAAGAGGATGTGATATAGAAGTCCCAGAGAGGGCTGAATATATAAGGGCAATAGTTGAAGAATTGGAGAGATTACATTCCCACATGTTACTGTTTGGACATGCATTTGAAGTTTTAGGTTTTGAGACAATGGCTTTTAGGGCATTTATGATTAGAGAACCAATAATGCAAATTTTAGGAGAGATTACAGGATGGAGAGCTCAATACTCTTGTCCAATAATAGGAGGAATTAGGCCAAGATGTAATATAAATGAGAGTAAAATCCCTGCATTGTTAGAGAGATTGGAAAAGTTCGAAGAAAACTTAAAGAAGTTGTTGGAGAGAACTGTTAATGACCCGATGATTATGGCAAGGATTAAAGAGGTTGGTGTCTTAGATAAAGAAACTGCAAAAAAGCTACATGCTGTTGGGCCTACAGCGAGAGGTTCTGGAGTTTATAGCGATATGAGGAAGATGGGACAAGTGCCAATATATGATAACTTTGAATTTGAAGAGGTTTTGTTTGACGATGGAGATGTGTTCAGCAGATTGGCAGTTAGGTTCTATGAGTGCTTTGAAAGCGTTAAAATCATTAGACAAGGTTTAAAGGATTTACCAAACTTAGATAAAAATACATATAATTCAAACTATGAGCTAAAGCCTTTTAAGCCAGTTGATGTTTATAATGAAGCTCAAAGAGGGCAGGTTTATTATTCTTACGGATTAGATGAAAATGACAGAGTTAGACAGGTAAAGATTAGAACACCAACAGCTACAAATTTAGCTTGTATGGAGGCT
>OFDI01000118.1_pt1 | contig 12033 bp, 13 predicted proteins | sample 1520301 | NCBI WGS metagenome assembly OFDI01 (sample SAMEA3696446, study PRJEB22514) | metagenome | biome: water; feature: marine; material: hydrothermal vent | place: Pacific Ocean | collected 2014-08-12 | depth 1521 m
ACATCATAGAATAATCAATAATGTATTATATATACACATAACTACACCATGCAATTTTTATTATTTTTATTATTTACGATGGTTAGGTTGATTGCTAAAATAACAATGATGATATCATGATTCAGATAACACTTATACAAATAGATAATTATGGACCTTGGACAGTTATTCCAAACCCAAGAAGGGAAAGTGATTTGCAGGCATTACAATCACGATTATATAGCGATTTAAATTTACAGTTTGGGGCACACAAGGGATTAGTATTTTATACTCGATTTGATAACCTTATTGCCATTACCAATGGAATTGATACGGAGACACATCGGAGAATACAGGATAGTATTAAAAATAGATATCCTTTTACTATAAGTATGGCATCAGGGGTTGCGGAAACTCCTTATGAGGCACAGAAAATTGCAACTGCAAAAATTCAAAATAAAGGAAGTGCCCAAGATAAACATCGGACTGAAATATTGGATATTGAAGAATTGGCTAATCCAATGGAAAATACGGTTATGCTTGCCCATGTTGATATAAATGACATTACAGGAACGCTAACAGATTTGGAAAATGCTTATGATACCTATGTTAGTGTTAATGAGGTTTATTTAGCATTGATTAAAGAACTAAAAAAATATAATTCAATGGGATTCTTTATTGGCGGAGATAATTTTATGGCTCCATGTAATGGAATGACAGAAGAAGATTTTTTAGAAATGTTTGAAAATATTAAAAATTCAACGGGAATCGACTTAAAAGCAGGAATTGGAATTGGTAAAACTGCCGAAGATGCTTCAAATATGGCAGATATTGGATTAGAATTAATAAGGGACAAAAAAACAAATACGCAAGTATGCACACTAAATTATGAAGAATATAAAGTGGGCAATAAAATTAAAGAATGTGCTTCATTGATTTAATTAATGATAATGATAGAATATATAATTTTGATAAAATGTATAATAGAAATAATAATTTATCAAATTTAAAGAATAAAATAAATAAAAATAAAAAAATAGTCCTTGCCCCAATGGCAGGAATTACAGATGGAAAATTTTGTAAAAAATACAAAAATCTATTTGGTATGGTATGTATTGGAGCATATGATTTGGACAAAGATAGTCAAATCGCAAGTGAGAAAATTGTAAATCGAGGAAGAAAAGAGTTTTTATATAATTTAGATGAGCTCGACGATATACTCCGACAAAACATAACAGAAGCAAAAGAAAGCGGAGCTCCCGTTTCTGTAAATGTTAGATTTAAGGACATAAATAAATCCACTGATAATATAAAAACTATATTGCAATATGCCGATATTTTTGAATTAAATTGCCATTGTAGGCAGAAAGAAATTACAGATTTGGGAATTGGGCAGGAGCTCCTAAAAAAAGAAAATAATAATATATTAAAAAATTATTTAAAAATAATAAATGAACTGAATAATGAGTTAAATCATGGGAGGTTAAATCATGGGAGCTCCACTCCAATTTTTTTAAAAATTAGGGCAAATTTTATTTCTGCAAATGAATTAATTGATAATTTAAATAATGTGAAGGATTATTTTAATGGATTACATATTGATTGTTTTTATCCAAATAAAAATTATGCTGATTTAGATTATTTGAAGGAGATAAGAAATAATTTTAAAGATAAAGTAATAATTGGAAATAATTCAATAAATTCTATTGATGATGCAAAAATTATGTTAAAATATTGTGATATTGTATCTGTTGCGAGATGTGTTTTAAGTGGCAATACTGGGTGGATTAAAGAAATGAACCATAAAACCGAAAAGTATATATAATAGAAGTTCCTTTGTATTGATTGGTTGAATTGTTGGTTAAAATTGATTAGAACTAACAATAGAGCGGTTTTGATGTAGCCTGGTATCATACGGCCCTGCCACGGCCGACACCCGGGTTCGAATCCCGGAGACCGCACTTTAATTTAATATCCTGCGCCAGTGGTGTAGTCTGGTATCACTTTGGCCTTCCAAGCCAATAAGCTGGGTTCGAATCCCAGCTGGCGCATTTTTTTATTTTAGAAATAGATTTATTAGTTTAAATATATCATTTTTATAGTAAATTTAACATATGCTTTGTTTTTTTAAAATATATAAAAAATATGATGGGGGAAGTAATGAATAAAAAACTATTATATTCTTTTGTCTTTTCTACAATTATGGTATCATTGTTAATAATTATTTTTGGAATAAATAACAATCATAAATTTGACCCATTAAACAATATATCAAATAACTCCACTCAAAAACCAATCATCCTTATTCATGATGTTAGTCCAAAATATTTCGATGAATTAAAAGATATTGAAAAAATAATAAATAAGCACCATTATCAAGATAGAACTTATTTATTTATCATAGTAAATCATGCAAATGAATACAATTTAAAAGATTATCCTAAATTTGTAAAATATTTACATCATTTGGAAGATGAAGGTTATCACATTGAATACCATGGTTATGACCACATAGGAGGAGAGTATAACTGCAATAAAACGATTGCAGGGGAAAAACTTAATGAATCTTTTGAAATATTAAAAAATTGTGGATTCAAAACTAAAAGTATAAAATACTTCATTCCTCCAAGGTATAAATTATCAGAAGACGCAAGGGATGTATTATTAGATAAAAACATAACTATTATTATGGATTACTACATTCTAAAAAAGGAAAATGATTCAATTAAAAAGATTATAATTACAAACAAAGAATATACATGGTACATGCCAAAAAAAGGTATAAATGTTATTGAAATGTTAGCAGTTTTAGAATATAATACTTCGCAACACCAATTCTGTTTATCGATTCATCCAAAAGCCGTGAATTATGGAGGAGGTTTGGAATTTTTAGATTATTTTTTAGATAAAACAACTCAATAAATAAATAATATACAATAGTTGGTATGGAAAATATTAAAGATAAGTTTGATATTTTTTAATTCTTTTTCTTTTTATATGGATTTGAAATATTTTCTTTAAAAATCTTTGCATCGGAGGATATTTTTTTATTATATATACTTCCAATTCTTTCAACGGCATCTAAAACTTTTATCGTATTTTCAAGGTATGAATATATATCTCCCGAATAAGTTTGAATATTATAGTTATCATATAATATTTTTGAAATCTGGGTTGGTGTTCTTCTGTTTGTTCTAAGATTTAATATATATTTTGAAAAATATTGAATAATATCTTCCTCAATCATGCCGTCAAATTCAATTATCCAAATTAATACGGCGTCTCTTAATTCTTTATCTGTTATTTTTGAAACATTTTCTTTTATAATTTCATAACTATCTATAAATTTAGATGGTATATTTGTATTTATTGATTTTGAAATTTTATTTTTAATATGTGGGGGAATATATAAATTCTCAAATGGATTTATATATCCTACTAAATCCATAATTGGTTTATTTAGGTTTTTTCTAATTTTTTCGGCATCTTTTGGATATAAAAATGATATTGCCGTGCTATATCCATATTTTGTGGTGCTTATGGTTTTATTGTGTCTGTTGTGGAGCTCCACCATATTATAATTATTCAATGTTTCAACAATATATCTTAAATCGTGATTTTTGCCCATTAATTTCATGTTTTTTAATTTTGTGTATTCTGCTGGTTTGTGGTATTTATCAATAAATGAAATACTTGCCAATATTTGCTCTAATTCTTCCTCTTCATCGTATTCCATAACAATATCCTCTGGTTCAGAGCCTAATAATTTAAATGCTATTTCGTCCTCAGTATTTCCCATTTTGGCATGATATTTTTTACCTAATTCTACCATCATATAAACTTTTCCTAAATTGTGCATACCTTTTCTCCCAGCTCTACCGCACATCTGTTGAAATTCCGAAGGATTTAACCAATCTCCTCCCATCGCCAAACTTTCAAGAATTACCGTTGATGCTGGAAAATCCACACCTGCGGCAAGTGCGGCTGTGGTAATTACACACATTATTTTTTGACTCATGAATTTTCGCTCTACTTCTCTTCTTCTCTTATATTCCATACCTGCATGATAATAATCTGATTTTATACCTCTTGTATTTAATAAATTTGCCAAATATTCGGCTCTTTTTCGCGAGTAGGTAAATATTAAACTTTGTCCTTTAAATCCTTGTTTTGATTTTTTGTTAAATTCTTTTTTAACAACTTCATTTATAAAATTAATTTTATTGTAATCATTTTTAGCAAAAATTAAATGTCTTTCAAGTGGGACGGGTCTTCCTTCATAGGTTATTAAATTTGCATTTAAAAAATTTGCCAATTCTTTTGAATTTCCGATTGTGGCAGATAAATATATTAGTTGAATATTATTTTTGCTATTGTTTATATTTTTATTTATATTCTTATTATTGTTTTTGTTGTCGATATTTTTTAAATATCTTAATCTCCCAATAAGTCCGTCAATTCTTGCCCCTCTTTCTTCCATGTTTAGTGAATGAACTTCATCAATTACCACAGTTCCAATATTATTTAATTTTCCCGAACGAAGCAAATAATCAATACCTTCATAAGTTCCAATAATAATATCTGCATTGGGGTCTGTGCTAATTTCGTCTTGTTTATGCTCCGATAATCGCCCCATTCCAACTCTTAGACTTACAGAAAATATATTTTTGTATTTTTCATAGAATTCTAAATATTTTTGATTTGCCAAAGCCACCAACGGCACTAAAAATAAAAATTTTCCTTTATTTTCCTTTAAATTTTTAATTCCTGCGAGCTCCCCTATAAGAGTTTTTCCCGATGATGTTGCCGAAGTAATTACTAAATCTTTTCCATCCAATAGCCCACCATTTACGGCAAGAGTTTGAACAGGTAGGAGCTCCCTGATTTTTTTCTTTTTTATGATTGTTTTTAATTCATTAGGTATATTTAATTCATCTATTTTGTAATTTTTAATTTTGTCTTCTTTACCGCATGTTATAGTATCATATTTTGTTAATTCTGGGTGATTTATTGGATTTTTTATATTAAATATATCTATTACTTTATTTACATCTTTAAATTTATTTAATAATTTTTCAATAAATTCTTCGCTAATATCTACCTCTAATTTTATCTCATCAATGGCACAGCTTTTACATATTTTATGGTTGTGGAATTTATACGATTCATTAATCAATTCAGTATATTGATTTTTTATTAGGCAAAATGGACAGAGCTCTATAAGTTTGTAGTTAATATTATTTTTTTTAAAAAAGTCTTCAAGGGCAAGAGATTCGGGGTCATTATTTAAATATATTTTTCCACTTCTCAAAACATTTAACACTTTTGAAGGTTGAATTGGATTTATATTATTTCTGTCTTCTTCTTTACATTTGTGAAGAGATAAATTTTGCCCAACCTGTCTCATAGTTGCATAATATTTTATTTTATTCAATAAATCCATTATCTCAATTTCTTGTTTTTGTTTTTTCCGTTTTAATTTTCTCACAATAATCAATATATCACCAAATATAGTGTAGTAGAATAATTAATAATAATAATGATAGGGATTAGGTAGTAATAAATAAGAATAAGATAAATAAATATATAATTAATAATAAATAAGTAATAATAAAATATATAATTAAGAATATTGATAATATTAATAATATTAATAATAATTTAAATATGTGGTTATTTTAGGGATAATATGATAAAAAAAATAATTTCAAAAAAAGCCCAAATCAGTTTGGAGTTTGGTTTATTGACATTTGCAGTTATTGTTGGTGCCACAGTTGTTGGATATTACATGCTTAAATCGGCAGTTAATGTAAAACAAGCTAATATTGATACTATAAATGAATCATCAAAAGTTACAATGAATGCACTATCAACAGTAAATTAGGTAATAATATGAAATTAATAGGAATTACAGGAATGCCCGGTTCGGGAAAAAGTGCCATATTTGAAATAGCAAAAAAACATAATATTTTAATAATATCTATGGGAGATATTGTAAGATATGAAACTAAAAAAAAAGGATTGGAATTAAATCCTACCAATGTTGGAAATACTGCAATTGAATTAAGGGAGAAATACGGAAATGAGGCAATTGCGGTTCCGTGCATTGAATATATCAAAGAAAATTATAATGATAAAAACCCTAATTTTATTATTATAGAAGGTATAAGAAGCCTGTATGAGGTAGAGTATTTTAAAAAATTTTATGATTTGATTATTGTATCAATTCATTCTTCGCCAAAGACGAGATTTAAAAGGTTAATTTCAAGAAATAGGGAAGATGATACGGCTGAATGGGATAAATTTGTAGAAAGGGACCATAGGGAATTGGATTTCTCAATAGGTAAAGTTATAGCTCTTTCTGATTTCGTAGTAATTAATGAAGGTAATTATGAAGATTATTTAATTAATTTAGATAAATTAATTTTAACGATTATCAATAATAAATAAAAAATAATGAAAATAAATAAAAACAATTAAAATAATTAATAATAAAATAATAAATAAAAATTATAAAACGAGCTCGGAGGGATTCGAACCCCCGATCACTGGATCCGAAGTCCAGTATCATATCCAGACTAAACCACGAGCCCATAGTTATTATGTTATTACAACATTATTACATATTATTATTTTATATATATACTTAATGGTGGGAATTTGAAGGAGCTCCTTATAATTGGTATCGGCGGATTTATTGGTGCAATACTTAGATATACAATAAGTGGTATAATTCCCGCTAAATTTGGACTACCGACTGGAACATTTATCGTAAATTTAATTGGAAGCTTTATTGTAGGTTTTGTAATGTATTCTTCCACAGTAATTGACATTTCGCCAGAATATAGATTATTAATAATAACGGGCTTTTGTGGAGCACTAACTACCTTTTCCACATTTAGTTATGAAACATTTTCTTTAATGGAAAATAATGAATATATTAAATTTTTAACCAACATATTTATTAATATAATGGGTTGTTTAATCATGGTATATGTTGGAAGAATTATGTCATTAACGATATTTAGATAATAGAATATATATTATTTGGAAAATATTTAAAAATTTATAACTCTTTTATGTGCTTAATGAACAAACTTTTTGAATGCACTAAGCACTACAATAAATATAAATTAAGGTGATTTTTTGAAAATTAAACCAGAATGTGCAACTTGTATAATTAGGCAGATTGTCGATGTTTCAATTGAATTAACAGACGATGAGATAGAGCAATTTAGATTAATAAAGGATTGTATGTCCGTAATAAATGAAGAATATCATAGTAATGCAGTTCCAGCTTGGATGGGGACTGTTGTTCATAGGCACTTTAAAAAAATAAGTAATTGTGAAGACCCATATAAACGATTAAAAGATATAGCAAATGACACAGCACAAAACTACATAGAAGATGTGGAAAATAAAATAAATAATAGTAATGATGAGTTAGAAAGATTAAAAAAATGTGTTTTGGCAACCATTGCGGGAAATTCTATTGATTTTGGACCATTTAGCATAGGTGAAGATATTGTTCCAATGATAGAACATACATTAAATAGTGAGTTAAAAATAGACTGTTCAAAAGAGTTATTAAATGATTTAAAATCTGCTAAAAAGGTATTGTATATATGCGATAATGCTGGGGAAATTGTTTTTGATATGCTATTAATTAAAAAAATAAAAAAATATGTAAATGATATTGTAGTGGTTGTAAAAGGAAAACCAATATTAAATGATGCCACAATGGAGGATGCGGAAAATTTAAAAATAAATGAAGTTGCAAAAGTAATTACCACAGGAAGTGATATAGTTGGTATAATATTAGAAGAATGTTCCGAAGAATTTTTAAAAGAATTTGAACAGGCTGATTTGATAATTGCTAAGGGAATGGGTAATTTTGAAAGTTTGACAGAATATGATTTAAATCATAAAAAATTATATTATATTTTAAAAGCAAAATGTGCTCCTGTTGCAGATTTTATTGGAGTAGATTTAAAGGATAGTGTTTTATTGAGTAATACACAATTACAGAAAAATTTATAGTCTGTTTGGAACTTTTTATAATAAATCGACGAACGCTTTGCGTAAATTACCTTTGTAGATAAGAGAACTTATACGCAACTAATAATAATTAAGAGATAATTCATTAAAACACATCATAAATCATAGATAAAAAATAAAAATAAAAATAAAACAAATTAAATTAAAACTAATGAATTGGTGAGAAAAATGATAACATACAAAGATGCAGGAGTAGATATCTACAAAGAGGATAAAATAATAAAGGCATTAGTATCACAAATAACATTTAAAAGAACAGATGACATAAAACCAGCCGAGGAATTGGCAGGACATTATGCTGGTGCAATTGAATTTGGGAATTATTACCTTGTGTTATGCACCGATGGAGTAGGTAGTAAAATGATAGTGGCAGAAATGGCAAACAAATTTGATACTGTGCCCATTGATATGATAGCTATGAATGTGAATGATGCTATTTGTATTGGGGCTGAGCCTGTTGCTCTTGTGGATTATATGGCGGTTGAAAACATTACCGAGGAAATGGCAAAACAAATCGGAAAAGGATTAAATGAAGGATTAAAAGAATCAAATATAAATATAATTGGTGGAGAAACTGCCTCACTTCCAGATATGGTAAAAGGTGTCGATATAGCTGGAACAGTTCTTGCCATTGCTGAAAAAGGTAAATTGATATTGGGTAAAGATATTAAAAAGGGAGATGTGATAGTTGGGCTTAGTAGTGCAGGAATACACAGTAATGGATTATCCCTTGCAAGAAAAGTTTTATTTGATATTGCTGGTTTGGGTATAAATGATAAATTGTCATATGGAAAAACTGTTGCCGAGGAGCTCCTAACACCTACAAGAATATATGTAAAACCTGTAATGGAAATGATTAATTCTGATGTTAATGTTAAAGGATTGGCACATATTACAGGAGGGGGATTTAGAAAGATAATAAGATTAAACAAAAATATAGTTTATTTGATTGACAATTTACCAGAACCATTACCAATATTTAAAGAAATACAAAATATAGGAAATGTGAAAGACGAGGAAATGTTTAAAACATTTAATATGGGGATTGGATTTTGTGTTGTTGTAGATGAAAAAGATGCGGAAGAAATTATAAAAATATCTGAAAAATATAATATTTCTGCTTCAATAATTGGAAAAATAGAGGACGAAGTAGAGGTAAATGGTGAAGTTGTTAAAAATACTGTTGTAGTTGATTATAATGGTAAAAAAATGATAATGGAATAATATTTATAATATATTTGGTGTTGGTTTGGAGCTCCCTGCCATACCATAAACTATATATATTACTTTTTTAATTCTATATGTGTGGGCTGATAGCTCAGCTTGGGAGAGTGCCGCATTGGCTATGCGGAAGCCGCGGGTTCAAATCCCGCTCAGTCCATTTTATTTTTTAAGATATATTAGTTTTTTAAATGTGTTTTTTTTGACATATATCTTATTAACTTTTTTTATATCCCCTATTAAAAAAAATAAGATATATATATATATATATATTTGTTTAGTAATATATAACCCTGTTAATTAATATCTATTAAACTTTTTAACTTTTTTAATTTTTTGGTGGAATGATGGCGATTGAATCCTACAAAGAACTGATGGAAAATAGAAAAATGGACAATTTGCATGTTGTATTAACATCAATGATAGCAGAGTTTGCTACATTGGGGATTTTAAATCAGGGGACAACCAATATAATGGGAAATGGCGTTGGTAAGAAGATTTCAAGATTTACAATGGATATGATGGAGGAGCTCCCAAAAGAAGAAAAAGCACTTATTAAGTTTTTAATTGAATTTTGTAATATGTGCGATGAGTATATTGTAGAAGAGGATAAAATTGGATTAAAAATAGATAAATGTAAATACTGCCCAAAACAGATTGGAGAGGCGGGGATTGATGGTAGTGCATGCCCAATTCCATCCATATTGGCAAGTTGTATGAAAGAACTAACTAAAAAAGATTACAAAATAAATCTATGGGATGGCAATAAAGTGCTAATAAAGGAAAATGGATATTGTTGGTTTAGAATTAAATAAAAATTTGGTATTATATATTGCATAATAATTTTAATAAGATTTTCCTTTTATGCTTATTGTATCTTTTTAATTCTATCTCCGCTTATACAATAAATTTTAAAAAAATATATTTGTTAATTTATATATTTTTAATATAAATTGAATATTTAAAGGACATTTATTGTCGATTAACTGTAAATCCTCCTTCCATAATCATTACTATTAAAAACCCGCAAATTAAAGAAAGTCCGAGGAATAATGGATTTGCACTATTGATATTTTCAGCTATATTTTGATAGGGAAACCGCAGAGCTCCCAACATTAAACCTGTTAAAAATAACATTGTGGCACTTCTGTGGTTATGTAGTATATATGATAATATTCGGGAAAATGAAAACAACCCAACAGCACCACCCGCACCAAACACAAGGAGCTCCGCAATTTCCAACCCATTAATTAGCGATATTATATAACTATATTGATTTAAGAATAATAATATAAATGCTCCCGAAATTCCCGGCAATATCATAGCACAAATTGCCAGAGCTCCCGAAGCAAATAAAATTGGAAAAGAATGACCTAATTGAATATATTCAGAGCCCACAACAAAGAAGGCAAACAAAAAACCAACAATAAATATTGGAATAATTTTAATGGATATTTTTTTTACTTCTTTAAATAATATTAAAGCAGACGCCAATATTAATCCAAAAAAGAAGGAATAAGTAATGGCAACATAATTTTCCAATAGATAATGAATTAAATTAGACATAATTAAAAAAGAAGTTCCAATCCCTAAAATCAATGGAATAAATAATTTAAAATCTATTTTATCAATATTTTTTTTTGCTTCGCCATATTCTTTTTTTAATAAATAAGGTATGAATCTAATATTAATATTGCTTATTCCAGTAATTAACCTATCATATATGCCAGTAATTAATGCAATGGTGCCACCAGAAACTCCTGGAATTATATCTGCAATACCCATGCACATTCCTTTTAAATATATTGTTAGGAGCTCCTTTTTCATTGTATCACTTTTTATTTTATCTGTTTTTTAATATTTCCCTTAATTTTATGTTCTCAATAAAATAAACTAAATCGCCGTTGGTTTTTTCTAACAAACTTCGAGATATGTCTTGTTTTCTTCTTAAACCATCTACAATATTATAACAATCAAATGTCATTATAAAATCATATAATTCTTCCATAAATTTATAATATTTTTCGGCATCTTCAATATTGTCATTTTTAATGTTTTCCAGCGTTATTCTTCTTAATTCTCCTATTGTATCACATAATCCCAATAAATAATTTTCTGGTTTTATCTCTATATTTATCTTTTTAAAATCCGAATAATTTAATATATTATTTTTATATTTCCCATGAGGATAGTCATCTATTTTGGCACAGATATACCAATATGCTGGTTCTTTGAATGGAGTATCTAATAGAATTCTACCAAAATCAGGAACCCAAGATTTTTTTAAAGCAAGAACTCCAGCTAGAATTGCACCAATTTCTTTATTATATTCATATAAATAATGTCCTTGATTCATACAAGAAAGTCTGTATGCAGTTTTTATTGCTGGGTCTCTACAATTTATAATTCCGGGTGGATACTCTATGTTTTCGTCTGCTTTTAAGTCGTTTGTGTGGAGTATCTTTTTGTTAAATGTTTTATTTAGCATATCTGCAAATGGGTTTATCATAAGAGATGCGGTTGAGAGTTTGAAGATGTTTGCTATAAAATCCCTTCTGTTTGCTACAAACTCATAGGCTACATTGTTTTGTTGAGATTCTTGTAGTATCTTTTTTTCTATCTCTATAAGAATAAACACCTGCTCTTAAATAAACTTCATTCGTTACTCTAAAAAGTTTTCCAATAGCTCCCCATCCACCTTTTAAAGCTTTTAATATTTTCTTTCTTCTCTTTCTTGCAACATTTCCTCTTTTAACCCTCATAATAATTCTCCTT
>OFDI01000119.1_pt1 | contig 11923 bp, 11 predicted proteins | sample 1520301 | NCBI WGS metagenome assembly OFDI01 (sample SAMEA3696446, study PRJEB22514) | metagenome | biome: water; feature: marine; material: hydrothermal vent | place: Pacific Ocean | collected 2014-08-12 | depth 1521 m
ATTAAGGGAGTTGGAAGGGCAAGCCAACGGATTTATCCGTTGGTAGCTGACATTAATATATGCAAATTGCCAAAGATTTGGTGAATCCATATATGTGCCCTTAATATTATGTAATTAATATCACTACTATTATGGGGCTAAAATTATATTATACTAAAATTATATCATAATTATAATTATAATTATTATTTAATCCAGAAATCATTTCCAACGGGTCTAAAAATGATACATCATAATTATTATTTTTTAATTTTTCATAAATCATTGCGTTTTCTGGTGTTCTTTTGTGGCAAAGTATGGCAATTTTTGTTTTTTTAATATTTTCACCATATCATTTTATTATTTATTTTACATTTATACTATCCAAATCTCCGCCCATTTTATAGGATAGGGTTATATTTAATATATTATCTTTTATTACGGGATTTTCTATTGGAATGACCAATGGTGGATTTAACATAGGGGAGCTCCCCGACATTATTTTATTGGTTAATTCTGTGTATGTATTTAATCTAATTCCTAAATTAGTTCCTTCTTTGTAGTTATCGTCAATTTTAAATTTTAAATTATAACTAACTTCCTCTTTATTTATTTTGTAAAAATCAATTGTATCATATAATATTTCTTCCGAAACCGATTTTGATATTACTTCTTCATCATAGTAAATATGCCCCATTTTTGCAATCACTATTTGTGCTGTATTATATACCTTTTCAGGAATAATTTTTCCATTTTCTTTTAAATATCCTTTTTTAATTATTGAATTTAAAACTGGAACCTGTGGCTCTGTTATTAGTGCCGTATCAAGCAATTCAGCTATAATTACATCTGCCTGTTCTTTAAAATTATATTCGGAAGCATCTTCTTCAATTAATTCTATTTTTTTAATATTTTCATAATCATTTATTTTTAAATTTTCTTTTGCATACATACAAGTAATGGGGTCAAGTTCTACGGCATAAACTTTTTTTGCTTTCTGAGATGCTACCATTGCCAATATTCCGCTACCTGTTCCTAAATCATAAACTATGTCGTTATCTTTCACTGTTTGTTCAATTGCTTCTTTAAAAACTGCTACTCTGTCTGTATCAAGAAGCATACTATAATGCCATTGTGGAACACTTAATTTAAGTTTCATAATATCATCTAAAAAGTTTAAAATTCTGTAAAATATGTAATTAATATTATAGTATAATAATATAGTATAATAAACATACTATTATTTAAAAATAGTTTAATTATCTATTTATTGTTCATAGTAAATCTAAAAAGATTATATAAAATAATAAATGAAATATATAATAACAATATGAAAAACACCATATATACGCTCGGAGCTCCGAATATACCACATATAAAATATACTCCATATATTTTTAAATTGGAACTACAATTGGTATTCCTTTGTATTCGCCCACATGTGCCTTAACACCATAAACTTCCCCAATATTTTCTGGGTTTATTATTTCTTTTCCACCTTCTGCAAAAATCTTTCCATCTTTTAGCATTATAAATTTATCGGAAAACCTTAAAGCAAGATTTAAATCATGCATGACTACAATTGAGGCGATATTTTTGGATTTGGATACATCTCTAGCAATTTTCATAGCTTCCAGCTGATTTTTTAAGTCAAGGTTATTTGTTGGTTCATCCAGCAAAAGCACCTGAGGTTCTTGAACAAGAGCTCTTGCAATTACCACCTTTTGGAGCTCCCCTCCGCTTAATTCATTTGTGCATCTTAAAGCATAATCTTCTAAATCCATAAGTTTTAAAAATTTATGAGTAATTTCAATATCTTTTTCCGATATTTCCCATTTTATATGGGGTTTTCTTCCCAACAATACAGTATCAAATACAGTCATATAGTTTCCATCTGCCCTTTGTGGAACATAACCTATTTTCTTTGCAATTTCTAAACCACCTAATTTGTCAATATCAAAATTATCAATTAATATGGTTCCCTTTTTTGGTTTTAATATTTTATTAATGGATTTTAACAATGTAGATTTTCCTGCCCCATTAACTCCAAGGATAGAAACAACTTCTCCCCTATTGACCTTGAACTCCACATTCTCCAGTATTTTTTTGCTTTTATATGAAAACTCAACGCCTTCAACTGAAAGAATCATAATTATCACTTTTTGCATTATTATATATTTATATATTTTATATTTTACTTTTTATACATTCTTGTAAGCAAATAAAGGAACATCGGAGCTCCTAAAATACGAGGTCAATTAGGAACTTTTTATAATTTGCAATAATAAGCAAAATAGAAAATTATTATATTATTTTTACAATCCTTTTTCTCCCAATCTTGCGAGTTTTTATGAGCTTTTTTTCCTCTAATGAATTTACATATTTAAGTATTGCAGGTAGTGAAACATTGAATTCTTGGGAGAGCTCCGTAATAGTTTTTTCTCCCTCATTTAAATATGCCAATATTTTCCGTTCAAATTTTGTTAAATTATATGGATGAGCTATTTTTGGAAACTCTACTATTCTCTTATCATGCACATAAACAATTTTATCAATATTTTGGAACTCATAAAGAGAAGCATATAGTAATGCAAAAGAAGTTATTTTTCTTCCGCCAGTCAAATTTACAATAATATTATTTTCTTTTTTTATAATTTCTCTAAAAGTTTCAACATTTTTCTCAAAATCTATTCCATTTACTTTTACCTTTTCGCAATGTATTCCAAGCATAGCACATAATTCTTCTGCTTTATTAACTGCATCATCTATTGTATTGTGGTCTTTTTTAGTAATATATGATTCATTATCTTTGGTATATATTATAATTACTTTATCGGCACCGAATTCAGAAATTGGTTTATACATATGTTCCACATGGAATCCTACATTTATCATGTGTGTCGTCATTATATCGCCTTTTTTAATTATTCTGCCTTATGGATAGGGAGCTCCCCCCATTTAGATAAATGTTTTATCATATCGGAGCTCCGAAGGAGCGAAGATAAAAATATTAAAAATATTAAAAATCAAAGAGTTTCAAACCTATAAGATTATTCAAGATGAAGAAAATTAATAAAATAAGATTTAAAATAATATATATTGTTATTATTATTCTTATTATCCTTTAACTACGCCCATAGGTTTCATTCTACTTACTTTTAAGGATATTCCAGAATTATGAACAACATCTGCCACAAACTCTATATTTTTATAAGATTCTGGGCATTCCTCTGCTACAACACCTTTTGAATCTGCCATGACATATATTCCTTTTTCCTCCAAATCTCTAATTACATCTACTGATTTATACATTTTCAAAGCCTTAGCTCTACTCATTATCCTACCTGCACCATGTGCCGTAGAACCGAATGTTTCTTCCATTGCGGTATTTGTTCCATGCATTAAATAAGATGCCGTCCCCATATCTCCCGGTATAATTACGGGCTGACCTACGCTATTGTATTTTGCTGGGATATCCTTATTATCTGGTCCAAATGCCCTAGTTGCACCTTTTCTATGGACTACTACTTTTTTCATTTTTCCATTTATTTTATATTTTTCCTTTTTCGCAATATTATGTGCCACATCATATAATATATTCATTTCAAGGTCTTCTGCTGGTCTCCTAAATACTTCTTCAAAGCTTTCCCTTATCCAATGTGTAATTAGTTGCCTATTAGTCCAAGCATAATTTGCTCCGCAACTCATCGCCTTAAAGTAGTTTTGCCCTTCCTCTGAATTTATTGGGGCACATGCAAGCTGTCTATCTGGTAAAGTTATGTGGTGATTTCGTGATGCTCTTTCCATATATCTAAGATAATCAGCACAAATTTGATGTCCCAAACCTCTGGAACCTGTATGTATTAATATTACAACTTGATTTTCTTCAATACCATATATTTTTGCCACTTCTTCGTCAAATAATGTATCTATATATTGTATTTCTAAAAAGTGATTTCCACTACCCAATGAACCCAGCTGTGGGAGACCTCTTTTTTTGGCACTGTCCGAGATAAGTGAAGCGTCTGCCTCTTTCATTTGCCCCTGTTCTTCCATATATTTTATATCGTTATCCCATCCATAATTATTATCTATTGCCCAATTTGCCCCTTCTTCAAGAACTTCATCTATTTGATTTTTATTTATTCTAATTTTTCCTTTACTACCCAATCCAGAAGGAACATTTTTAAATATTTTATTTAGGAGCTCCTTCATCTTAGGCTTTACATCTTCTTTTGTAAGGTTTGTTTTTACAAGTCTAACCCCGCAGTTATGAACTACAACCCCATTTGCTATAAAGTTGTGTTCTTTGCTTGATATTCCAACATCATATAGTTTTGAATTATATGGTGTTTTTTCAATTTCTTTTATTTTATCAATGATGAATCCTCCTTTAACCCCATATTTTTTAATAAATTCTTCTAATGTTTCAAAATTATTTGCGAATGTTTTATTTTGCTCCACTTTTGAAATTCCTTCTTTGTTTATATTTTCCCATATAATTAATTTTCTCCTCAAATATTCTGTAATTACTAAAATTTTTTCATCATTGCAATAGGCATAACCAATCTTAGATAGGAAATTATGGAGCTCCTTGTTGTTTGAGCTTATATATAATCTATACATAATTTTCTCATCATACTCCTTAACTTTATATGTTTTTGCATTTATATCAAATTCTTTCAACATATATGCTAATTCATCTAAATAGTTTATAAGTTCATTTTCAATATCATCTGTCTTTGAGATTGTTAAAGATATTGGGCTTATGGTGTATTTGTCGTTTTTAGTTCTTGATATTGGCTTACTTCCATCTGCCCCAAATAATCCTGCTAAGAAATTTGCTTTTACCCATTTTGGAGATTCATTTATCCAGTCTGGAACTTTTGGAATTTGACTTACTTTTTTACCAATTAACATTCCTAATTTATACATAAACAATGCAAATGCTTTTGATGCTATTTTTATATAGTTGTCTTCACATGAGCTTATATATTCGCTACCCCACGCATTTTTTATTTTAATATCCCTATTTCTTGAATATATTTTTGAACTTTTTACGCCTAATTTTTCTAAATCTTCATTAATCTTAATTAATGTTTCTTTCTTTCCATAATATGCAACATATAACCTTTTTCTATCTCCATTTTCTTGAACAATACTTCCATCACCAAGAGCAAAACCTAATAATCGTGCTATTGCTCCTATTTGTTTATGATTCATTTTTAATGGCAATAAACCTCGTTCTTTTAAATATTCTACTATTTGGGCATCATATTCTGCAAAATCCTTTTCATCCAATATTATATTATCAGATGGTTCTTCGTATTCTACGCCCTCAAAAGGATAAGCCACAATATCATGTTCTTCTTTTAACATGCCCATCGGAACATAGCCGTTTGGTGTTAAAACTGGATGGTCTGCACTACCTTCCAAAACTCTTCCAAATTCTGTTTTTATCTTTATTATGTTTTCTTCCGCATCTCTTTCAGAAATAAACAATACATTTGAATGTTTTTCTTTACTTTCTTTTATACCATAAACTTTTACGCATAAATCTAATTTTTCTTTTAAGTCTTCCAATTTTATAGTATATTTATCTTCCATCAATATTTTTGAGTCTGGTGTGAGACATGATATATCAAATCCCACACCTCCAGGGATTATTACTCCCATTTTTTCATCAAATGCCGCAACTCCCCCAATTGGAAACCCATAGCCGTAGTGAGCATCTGGCATTGCTAAGGAATATTTTTGAATACCCGGAAGACATGCTACATTTGCAACTTGTTCCAGTACATCATTTTCAAGTCCTCCGATTAATTTATCATTTAAATAAATTCTGCCCGGAACTTTCATTTCTTTTTTGTATGTTTTTGGGAGCTCCCAAATATTATCACTAATTTTATTTAACTCCATAATCTCACCTACATAATAAATATGAATAAACAAAATAATAATAGAATATAATAGAACAACATATGACAGTGAATTTATATAAATATTTGGTGATACATTGGAAATTATGATAATTGGAAAAGGACATAAAAATATAACGGCAACTCACAAAACAACACTGGAAATTACAAAAGAAGATTATTTAACACCAACGGGGGATTGCATTGTTGGAGTAAATATTGATAAATCTATGGCGGATTTTTCGGAAGGAATTAGGGAAAAAATTCGGAGCTCCGATAAAATTATTATAGAAATTGTTGTTGGAGATTTGAAAGAAACCATAATTGGAAAAGGACATAAGGATTTAATTTTAAACCATCCAACCGATATAGTAATAAGAAAAAGTAGTTTCATCTGTCCAAGAACTTTGATGATAAACGCAGATAAAAGTGCAAAAGAATTAACCCGTGAAATTGTAGAGAAATTGAAAAAAGGAGAAGATTTAATTTTTAGGATAAGTATATTATAATTTAATTTAGGAGCTCCCATATTTTCTTTAACTTAACAACATCAACCTGACCAGGTGCGGAGCTCCTACCTTCCATAGATGCAAAAGTTAAAATTGAACCTAATTTTACCCCAATTATTCTTGTTAATTTACCTGCTTCTCCCATTCCTATACCAATTATTTTACCTTCATAAATACTAATTACTGCAAAAATCTTTAATAAATCATTTTTATTTTGTGCCATTGTGGCAAATTTCGCAATATCTCCAATTTTTAGCTCTTTTTCAACAATTTCTATTAAATCCTTTTTAGAAGGAGTTTTATCAAAATCATGATAGGATACAATAATTTTAGTTTCTGAGTTTATTTTGTTCCTAAATTCAACAAGTTCCTTATTTTTTTCTTCTTTTAGTTCAATATCTATGAATTTTACATTATTTTCAATTGCTGTTTTATATAATTCCATTCTTTTGTTATTATCTCCCGTATATTCTCCACATTCCCAATCTGCCCTAATTGTGATAATTGATGGATATTTTGCCATTTTTTCTATGTCCTCTTTATCCACATTTTCAAGCATATCGACCCTAAACTCTACAATATCGGCAACTTTTAAAGCTTCTTCTGCACTTTTTAAAGCATCATCTATATTTTTATCAATTACTGGAATGCAAATCATAAAATCACCTACTTTCAATTAATATATTTTTTAGACTGTTCAATCCAAGAATATAATTAATATTTTTATTTTTATCAAACAGTATATACATTGGGATGTTATTTATCAATACTATTTTTCTGTTTTTCTTTTCCAATATTTTAATTTGCTTATATGGATAAAAACCACTACCTGCACCAATGCCATTTTCATAAAATTTTATTTTTATAGGAATTAATTCAAATATGGATATAAAAATACCATAAATCAAAATTTTGTTAATATATGGTGGAAGGGACAATATCCCATTGAATTGAAGAAAAAAAGCAAGATATATATTTATAAAAATCAAAATCCATAAAATATACCATTTTGACGGATAAAATGCCCATTTTTCCTTTAAAAATTTTCCTTTATCGATTTGAATATCCGTAGTTATATCCTTTTCTTTGAGTATTTTATCTAATTTATCATATATTTTATCCATACCAAGCAACATAATTGCAATTAATATTAAATATATCCACCAATACGCCACTAAATCGATATTTAAAGATATTAGTATTGGATTTAATTTTTTAAAAATCACAATAAATACCCACAATGAGCCAATATAGATTACCGCCCTAAGTATGGATTTTATGTATTTATCTAAATTATAGTGTTTTACATAATAAAATAACCCTTCCCTCATTATTCCACCTTTTTATACTATGTTATCATCGTTTTTATTTTATTTTTTATTTCCCATATTTTTCTGTAAGAATTGCTTTTATTTTTTTCGCCGTTATTTCCCCTATGCCTTCAACCTCGCGGAGCTCCTCAACAGAAGCCTTAACAATGTTTTCAATTGTGGCAAATTTCATAAGTAAATTTTCTGCCATAAGAGCTCCAATGTCTGGAAAACTTTCAACTATAAACCTCTGCCTTTCTTTTAAAGACATTGGTTTTTTTCCTGTTCTTATGGATATTGTTCTTTTATCCCTTAACTGCTCCCGTTCTGCCATTTTTATTAATATATTTGCCGTCTCTTCAATATCTTTCGTAAAAATTACAGGTATGTTAAAATCCAACATTATGGAGACCATAGTTCCATTTATTATTTTTTCAGACAATCTAAAATAATCATTCCCCTCTACAATTAAAATCGGTCTTTCATATTTTTTTAAATCCTTCAATTGTTTGAACAATCTTTTATCAATTATGGAGCTCTCTAAATCTTCGGCTGTTTTTCGCTCTACTATTACTCTATCACTTAATATAAAATCCCCATTATTAAGCGGTTTAAACTCCAAATTAGCTTTATTATAGAGGTATCTACTTATTATTTTTTCCCGAGTATCCACTATTATTTTAACTGATTTTGTGAGGTCATTTGGCGGTGTATTGTTATTAATTTTATTTTTATTGCGTTCTGTTATATCTTTAATATTTTCTTTATTTTCCTTTTTAACATTATTTTTACTATTTTCTTTAATATGTATGTTATCATCTGTATCACCTGTTTTATTGTTTTTATTATCATTAGTTTTACTAATTTTATTATTTTCTGGTTTGTTGTTTTTTGGTTTATTTATATGATAATCTAATGTATTTTTATCCTCAATTATATTTTTATCAACATTATGTCCCATAATTTGACTATCAAATATATTTGAATTATTAATTAAATTTTCCTCTTTTAATTTTTCATTCAATATTTTTTGCATATCTTTTAAAATTCTTTTCATTTTCCGTTCTTTATTTAGGGCAGACCAATAATATCCCTCATCACGGCTATCTTTTGTAATTAATACAATACATTCTCCGCCTTCTCCACGAGATGCCCTACCTCTTCTTTGTATAAATCTTATTTCAGAAGGCACTGGTTCGTAGAATATAACATAATTTACGCTCATTATATCAATACCTTCCTCAGATACGCTGGTGGAGACTAAAACATTTACGGTGGGGTCATTTTTAAATTTTTCAACTGCCTCAATTTGTTTTTTTTGAGACATTCCTTTTCCATCTTTATTGGATTGCCCTACGAAAGGTATTGCATTTATGCCGTTTGAATTTAATAAATTTACTATTTTTTCTACTGTGTCCCTATATTGAGCAAATATTATTGTTTTATTATTACTATTACTATTATTGGTATTATTATCTTTTTTTTCCTTTTTTCCTTCCTCTTTATTCAATACTCCTTTTACAACTTCCATAAGTTTTTCAGTTTTTGGGTGTTCTAATTCCGTAGTTCTTAAAATATATGCCACTTTTAAAACTTTTGAATCTCTAATTATCGCCTTTGCCGATTTTGTATCTTGACTACTTAACCGTTCATAATAATTTAAAAATGCCTCTTTCCCTTGACATTCAAGGGTTTCAATGGCATAATCAAGTTTTATTGCTTCTGAGGCTATTTTTATTAGCTCATATTTAGAATTATCCTCAATTACCATAATTCTTTTTTGAAGCTGTAATAATTCCGTTTTATTTACATTGGTAGAGTAAATTATTTTATGGTCTCTTAATATTTTTAGTCGTTCCATTTGAGCTTGTTTTAATAAATTTATACATTCGGCAAATTCTTTTGGGAGCTCCACTTTAATAGGTCTTAATTTAACAGTTTGCACATATTCCTTAACATCAATATCATCGACCGTTCTTATTTCCACATGCTCAATACCTAAATTTTTACATACTTCCAGTATTTTCTCAATATTTGAGCCGGGGGAAGCTGTTAATCCAAGTATGTGTGATTTGTTCCTAAATGCCGAAGCTACAAAAGAATAAGAATGGTTTCCTGTGGTGTGGTGTGCCTCATCGGCTATCAATAAAGCAAAATCATCTGGATTTACTCTATTTGATACGATATCGTTTTCCACAATTTGAGGGGTTGCAATAAATATTTTCCCTTCTTCCCATATCTTTTGTCTCTTTGTGGGGGCTATTTTTCCAGTTAAAACAATTATTTTATCCTCTGGAATATTTAAAAAAGTTTTTAAGCTATTATAATGTTGTTCTACCAATGGACGAGATGGAGCTATAATTAAGACTTTTTTATTATTGTTTTTTGATAATATTCCAGCAATTGTAAGGGTAGCTACGGCAGTTTTTCCCAGTCCTGTCCCCAATACACATAGCGTATTTTTTCTAAGGGCGTTTGCTACCATAGTTTGCTGATATATCCGTGCTTCCATTGTATTTGGTTTTATAAGTGGGTGAGTTATATTCATATTATACCCGTATTTTACTTTATTTATTTCTTTATTTTTTCTTATTCTTGTTAAATCTCTCCGCAGGATTAGATATATTTTATTACCAAAAGCTTCGCTTCGATTAGTTATATTTTATATATTATTATAAATCAACAATAAATTTTATATTATATTCTTTATTATCCTTTTTAATTTCCATTTTATGGTATGTAATCGCCTTTACTTCTTCTTTTGGTTGGTGTTTTGTTTTATCCAATTCTTCACCATGCGCAACACATTTTAATCTATATTCTTTTTCATTATCTTTTTCATTGATAATAATATCAATATCATATTGGCAAAATACCAAAAATTCACTATCCATTAATATTAATAATTCTGTTAAAAAATCATATAATAAACTACATTCATCCTCCGAATTAATTTCAAACTCTTTTTTAATATTTTTTTCAACAGTATCTATATCAACCATTAAATTAGTTAATGCTTTCGCACTTTCGGAGAATGCTTCATTTAGCGTGTTTCCTTTTGCTATTATCCCCATATCTGCCATAGTTTCAAAATATTTGTACATATATTCACCAAAATAGAGTATATTGTATTGATTGTATTGGGAGTATTGTATTGGGAGCTCCCAAAAGTATTTAAAAAATTCTAAAAAAATAAAAAAACAATAATTTTAATCATCTTTTGTAATCATTGTCCCAATACCTTCTTCCGTAAATATCTCCAAAAGAACAGAATGAGGTATTTTTCCATTGATAATATGCACACTATCCACTCCTTTTCTAAGTGCATTTATACAGGCTTCAATTTTTGGAATCATACCGCCACTTATGATGCCTTTATCTATCATTTCTCCAACTTGGGATATTGTTAATTTTCTATAAATTGTTGATGGGTCATTTATATCGTCCATTACACCATCTACATCTGTTATCATTATTAATTTTTTTGCATTAATTGCCCCAGCTATATCTCCCGCCGCAATATCAGCATTTAAATTGTATGTATTAGCTTGGGTATCAATTCCAATTGGTGAAATTACGGGAATATATTTTTTTTCAAGTAGTATGTCAATTAATTCTGTGTTTATACTATCAACTTCCCCTACTTTCCCCAAATCCACCTCTATTTTTTCGTCTTCTTTTAAGATATACTGTATTTTTTTTCGTGCAGATATTAGGTGTCCAGATTTTCCAGAAAGTCCAACAGCCTTTCCCCCATATTTTCCAAGTTTTGAAACAATATCTCCATTAATTTTACCAATTAATACCATTTTAACAATATCAAGAGTTTCTTCATCAGTTACTCTTAAACCGTGTATAAATTCAGGTTTTTTTCCCATCTTTTCCATTGCTTTATTTATTTCGGGACCTCCTCCATGAATTATAACAGGATTTAAACCTACAAATCTTAAAAGAACAACATCTTTCGCTATCCAGTTTTTAGCCTCTTCATCTACCATGGCATGTCCGCCATATTTAATTACTATTTTCTGGTCTTGAAATTTGCATATATATGGAAGGGATTCAATTAATACTTCTGCTTTTAATGCGTTATCCATCATTTCACCATTATTTTATATGTAAAATTTTATGTGGGTAAATAAACACAATATATTAATTATATTGATATTATATTATTATATTACTATCTTATTACAAGTTTAAACAT
>OFDI01000121.1_pt1 | contig 11876 bp, 13 predicted proteins | sample 1520301 | NCBI WGS metagenome assembly OFDI01 (sample SAMEA3696446, study PRJEB22514) | metagenome | biome: water; feature: marine; material: hydrothermal vent | place: Pacific Ocean | collected 2014-08-12 | depth 1521 m
AAGTTATGATGAATTTATTGAAGAGATTAAAAAGAGAGTGGAGGAGATAAGATGATAGACTTGAATGGTTTTGAAGAATATTTAAGATTAGTGGTAGCAGAAAATACGGTTTCAAATTACACATCACAGCTTAAAAAATGTCTTGAAATTTTAAACGAAGTAGATGAGTTTAAACCGTTAAGTGATGAAGAAAAACTAATTGAATTTTCTAAAAAAGAAATGAATTATAAAAAAATTTATGATAACTACCATAATTTAAATGAAGATACATTTTCAGACCATCGAAGTGCAGCAAGGAAATATAAATCGTTTTTAAGGTATAAAAAAATTAGAGAAATGATGAAACAATACGATGAATATCCCAAGAAATTTCCACTAAATGGTGCTTATATGTTTTTTAGAGTTTTTAATGAGGAAAAATCATATCCTATTAAGGCATTATGCAGACCCATAAGGGATTATTTGGGATTACCTGACAATTTTACCACAGTTGAAGCTATTGGTAAATTAAAAAAAATATTTGGTAATAATAATATTGAAATTATTGAAAAACTTTATGATGATGAAAAATATGTTTCAGTTGGAAATGAATATTATTATAAAGACAAGTATGTAGAAGCAATAAAATCATATAAAAAAGCCTGGAATGATTTTAAAAATATAGATAAAGGTTATGGTGGAGTTTATGCTGCTAACCTAATAGATGAACTTGGTTATCTGCTTGATAATGAAGATTATAAAAAACAAGCAGATAAAATAAGAAATGAAATTGTTAAACTTTTGCAAAATAATAATAAGACGAAATGGGATTATCATACTTTAATAACGGCTTATTTTGGATTGGGTGAATTTGATAAAATAAAAAATTTAATTAACAAGATTATAAACGATGATGAATGGGAAATTTATACAACTTATGAAGCATGTTATAAATTAAATAAATTAAAAAAATTTAACGCCAAAGAAATTTTAAAAATATTTTTTGAAGAAGTTTTTGAAATTAAAAAAATTGGTCTTGCATTAAGTGGTGGAGGATTTAGGGCAAGTCTTTTTCATTTAGGTTCACTTGCTGCTTTAGCTGAAGTTGATAAACTTAAAGATATTTCAGTTATTTCAACGGTTAGTGGAGGTAGTATTATTGGAGTTTTGTATTATTTGAAAGTAAAAAAATTACTTGAAAGCAAAAAGGATGAAGATATAACCCAGAAAGATTATTTAAAAGTAATAGAAGAGTTGATCGATGAATTTTTAGAAATAATTCCAAATAAAAATATAAGAAACGAAGCTTTTTTTAACTTTAATATCTTTTCATCAAGGACTCAAAAAGTAGCAAAACTTTATTATAAATATTTTTATGCAAAATATAATGTTATCTGTTTAAAAGATTTATTGATTATTCCAAAAGGTGAAAAAAATTTTAAACCAAGATTTCAAAACTTTAAAAGAAAAAACAAAGTCCCAATATTGGTAATAAATGCAACAAACTTAAATAATGGACACAATTTTCAATTTCATGCTACAAAAATGGGAGAAGTAAAAAGTGAATTTGATAAAAATTTTAGAGTCAGTTTTTTAAGAAAGGGTTGTGAAGTTTTTGATAATTTTTTAGTAAGCGAAGCAGTAGCAGCTTCAAGCGCGGTTCCTGGAGTTTTTCCGGCATTAAAAATAAAATTACAAAATATGGAATTAAGCCTGGTAGATGGTGGTGTTTATGAAAATATAGGGCTTAATGCACTTTTTAATGAAAATGTAGATGAAGTAATTGTAAGCGATGGTGGTTATGAGATGGAAAATTTACAAAAATTATCCATAAGTTATAGTATAAAAATGTTGCGCTTATTTCCTTATTTGAATCGAACTATTAGTGTTTTAATGGATGTAAATAAAGATTTGATTTATGAAAAAATTACTCAAAATAAAATTTTAAATATATTAGCAGATGAGAGAAATGAATTTGAAGTTGATTGTAAAAAGATGAAATTTAGTGATGAAGAAAATTTTAGAGGTTTCTTTAGCAAAATTCGAACGGATTTAGATAAGTTTAATAAATCTGAAGCTAATGCTATTATTTATCTAGGATATATTAAAATGAAGAAGCAACTTAAAAATGAAAAGTTTTATGAATATGATTTTAATTTTAAGGAGATCGAAATATTATGGATGAGTAATGAACTTGGAAAAATTATAAAAGATGCTAGTAAAAGGAAGATTTTGAGATAAGAATAAATAAGGTTAGGACGAGTGACCTGTGACGAGTAACCCGTTTTGAGTTGTTGCAGTTATTTTATAAATAAGGGGAAAATGATGTTGGCTTTCAAAAAAATAAAAAGAAAACCTACATATCTAAATATGGCAGAAGTTACTTTTAATGAAATAAAAAGATTATTACAAAAAGGAATAGATAAAAAAAAGATAAGTATTTCTGATGAGGATCTGGAGTATATTAATAAAAATAATGGAGAAAAAATAGCTGGATTTATTGCTACCGATGGAGATACTTATTGGTTTGTGAACTATAATTATGCAAAAAACAATTATGAGATTGAACTGCAAAAACTTCAGATTAAATGAGTGACGAGTGACCCGTGACGCGTGACCAGTGACAAGTAACCCGTAACCCGTAACCTGTACAATGATTTCCTACAAATACATCCTGGAAATTTCCTACCTGGGGCTGATATTTTTTACAGCCCTGCTTTTATCTCTTATTTTTACTCCACTTTCTACCCGTCTTGCCGGGTATTTAGGCATTCTTGATCTGCCAGATCCCCGCAAAGTTCATTCCTCTCCCATCCCCCGCACAGGTGGCCTGGCAATGGCAGCCAGCCTTTTCTTTTCCATTTTTATGTGTTTAAAATTAACTCCAGAAATAAAAGGGTTTTTATCTGGCGCGGCAGTTGTGGTATTTCTGGGTATGCTGGATGATAAATTTTCATTGCCGCCAAAGATGAAATTTTTAGGTGAAATTCTGGCTGTTGTAGTGTTTATGAATGTGAGCCAGATAAGCCTTCAATCCCTGGGTGATATTCTGGGCCTTGGTGAGATCAGGCTATTTTTTCTGGGGCATCTGGTGACTATTTTTTGCATGGTCGGAGTGATGAATGCGTTGAACCTGTCAGACGGGCTGGATGGTCTGGCTGCTGGCATAAGTGTTATTGCCTGCTTTTTTTTGTTTGTTTTTGCGTATGGGCATCAGGACTTTTTGTTTGCTTCCATTATTGTGATTCTTCTGGGGGCAGTTCTGGGATTTTTACGCTATAATACGCATCCAGCCAGGTTATTTATGGGAGATACTGGCAGTTTGCTTCTGGGCTATTCTTTGTCTGCTGCTGCTGTTGCAATTGTGCGGCAGAGGCCTGGTATTCAAAATGTCTATCCGGTTTCAATGGCTATAGTTCTGGCTTTGCCCATTGTGGATACTGTATGGGTGATGTTAAGGCGCTTGATAAAAGGACAAAAAATGTTTTCACCAGATAAAACCCATTTGCATCATCGGTTGATGAATCTGGGATTAAGTCATGCAGGCGTAGTTGTTGTAATATATTTTTTAATGAGTTTTTTTGGATTTTTAGCGTGGGCCATTCGCAAGTGGCCCGAATGGACACAATTTTACCTGGCCCTGATGATTATAGTTTTTATTTATGCGCTGGTTGCGCTTGTGGAGGGCCAAAAAATAAAAATACCGGTCAGGATAAGATATCAGTTTAAGTCAGGAAAAATAAGAGAACATCTGATTGCCTGGTCAGGCAAAAGTGTACGCATTGTTACACCAATTTTTATTGCTGCACTGCTTGTTCCTTTTTTGTTTTTGCCAGCGCCAGCACGTATTTATGGCCTGTTTGCCCTTGGGATGGCTTTTTTGCTGGCAGTATTTTTTCCGTGGCAGGGTGGAAAACAGCAGATGACCATTGCCCATGCGTTATTGTATCTGGCTTGTTTTTCCTCTTTATTGATTTATCACTTTGCATATCAAATAAGATGGCTGACGTGGTATTTTTTGATTTTAAGTTTGTTTGCGTTTTTGTGGGTGGTAGTGAGAGTTTTGTTCAAGCGTCGCGCGCAGGTGTTGTTGCCGTCCAGTTTTGAAATTTTGCTGATCATATTTTCATGGTTTATCCCCTTTGTGTGCTGCTCTGCTTTTAATTTAAGCATAGATACGAAGCACAGGATAGTTCTGGTCTGCCTGCAGTCGATTCCTATGCTGGGAGGGATAAAGGTTATGCTTCGCCGCCATGCGCGGCGTAACCGCTGGCTGGCCTTGAGTTTTTTAGTGAGTTTTCTGGTGATTGGAGGGAGGAGTTTTTTTTAGAGAGACGGGGCTTTTTGAAGAGGAAGATATATTCTCGCGCCAAGCCGCCAAGCCGCCAAGGGAAGAGAGTTTTTGCTCTTCTTGCTTCGCAATCAGAGCAAAAGCCCTTCGGCCCGGAGGGCCGATAGTCTTTTAGGTGGCTTTATCCTAAAGCCACCTAAAAAAACTTAGCGTCTTTGCGGCTTGGCGCGAGGAATTTTTTTACATTTGGTGCGTAAGCCCTGGGGTTAATCAGGCTTACAATTTCAGGTGACTACTTGAAATTAGATAATATTCTCGCGTTAAGATGCAAATGCACCAGGGGGTGAAGAGGGGAGAGGGGGAAATAGGAGTATAGTATTTTTAATCAGAGAAGAGAGATAAATGGATGCTAAGAGATTAAAAACCATAATAGCTCAAGGTGAGAAAATAGATATTGCCAGCCGTCCCCATGGATATGGGCGAATAACTCCGGATTCATTTTCCCCTTTTCCAAAAAATCCCAATATTGCACGAGTATTTAAGGAGATTGGACTGGCAGATGAACTTGGTTCTGGCGTTAGAAATCTTTTTAAATATACAAAGATTTATTCAGGCAGTGATCCTGAAATGATAGAAGGAGATATTTTCAAAATAATAATACCGACTCCGCAAGTTAGTGACCAAGTTAGTGACCAAGTTAGTGACCAAGTTAGTGACCAAGTTAGTGACCAAGTTGAACGGTTTAGACATGTTATTGAATTTTGTAGAGAACCTAAGACCAGAGAAGAAATAATGAATTTTTTAAATTTACATCATAGAGCGTATTTCAGAACCAAAATCCTTAACCCTTTAATTGAACAGGGCTACTTGAAGATGACTATGCCCGAAAAGCCAAATAGTCCGAAACAAAAATACTATGCAACTATGAAGAAGCTGTGAAGTTGAGAAGAGAAGCTAAAGGCGAAAGGGAAAAAAGGAATAAAAAAGAGGAGATGCGAATAATGCTATGGGTTTGAAGAATAATTTCTCGCGCAAAGACGCCAAGCCGCCAAGGAAAAGGCAGTTTTTGTTCGGCTTGAGTGCCAAGCCGAACAAAAGGGCTTCGGCCCGTGGGCCGAAAAAAACTTTGCGCCTTTGCGTCTTTGCGCGAGAAAACTTAATGGAAGAGGAGAATGAATACAGAGAATAGGCTGGGTAAAGAAATTGTTGATGCAGCCATAGCAGTTCACCGAGAACTTGGGCCGGGGTTACTTGAAAATGTGTATGAGATTATTCTTGCTTATGAACTGGAAAAGCGGGGCTTAAAGACTGAGAGGCAGGTTGCAATACCCATTGAGTATAAGGGAATTAAGTTTGATCAAGGGTTCAGGGCGGATATAATTGTGGAGAATAAGGTTATCCTGGAATTAAAGTCAGTGGAAAATATTACTCCAGTTCATCGGAAGCAGATACAAACTTACCTGCGTTTGACAGGTTTAAAGTTGGGTTTTTTGCTTAATTTTGGAGCGCGCTTGATGAAGGATGGAATAGTTAGGGCAGTTAATGGGCTTGAAGAATAATTTTCGCGGCGAAGCCGCCAAGGGTTGAAGAGGGAGTTAGGAGGATAAGAAGATAGGAAGATATATTCTCGCGCCAAGCCGCAAAGCCGCAAAGTTTTTTAAGCTGGCTTCAGGCTTACGCCTAAATCCAGCTTAAAAGGCTTCGCCGAGCACCTTGGATGTTTTTAAAAGCTCATCCATGATAAGTATGTCAAGAGGGAAGACGGAGTTTTCCCCGCACCATCCCATGCGCTATCGGTATTCATCAAAAAATGATTCATCTATTTCATAAACAATTTTTTCTTTTAACCCAAGCTTACATTTCTCAAACAATTTAATCAATTTTTCTCCATCAACAAGTTCTATAGGAATTGCTCCATCTCTAATTGCCTCTTCTCTGGCATCTCTGGTAAATCTTCCTGTTGTTATAAATATCCCTTTTTCAGCCCGGCCTATTACAGCGCCGCGAAAGTCCCTAATATATGAAGAAGAAACAGCATCTTTATATCTTTTACATTGAAAAACAACTTTCATGCTAACTAATGGACTAATTTCAAGAATACCTTCACCGTCAATTCCACCATCTCCTGACCTTCCTTTTACTAATACCTTTTTAAAACCAGATGCCCTTAAAAGACGCTGACATAATCTTTCAAAACCTTCTGGTGGTAAAGAACGAAGAATTTCAAGTAGTTCAGTAGAATGTTGCCTCGTTTCGTTAAGATCATTTATTATATCAGGGTCCTGTGATTGATTTTTATCTTTTTTTATCAACATATTTCTATGTATTTTTTGAAATATCTTTAATACCTCATCTTCATCAAGTTTATAATGACGTCCTTTTTCTGTTAAGCTTAAAATTTCTGAATTAGAATTATCTATTAAACCTGCTTTAAAAAGATATATCTTACTCCATGTAATTTGATTATCTATACGTAATCTGCCATTTTTTAATTTTTCTTCTAATTCATTGTCTTTAATATTTAAGATTTCTATCAATTTTTCTTTCAATTCTACATTGGTTGCAGATCCACCTAGCTGGCGAAGAGCGTCTAAAATAGGAATAAAAAATTGAACATGCATTGGAAGTTTTTTATATCTCTTCAATTTATATTACCTCCTAATAATTATCATTTGCCTATTATTTGATATAAATATCCTCTTGTTTGATTTCTTTCATCATTCCTCCTGCCACTCAATCCATTCTTGCATTTGCTCTACAAGTTTTTTCCCCAGCTCTTCTGGTTCCAGAATTTTGATCCAGGGCAACCAGCTTTTTAAAAAATGAATAATTTCTTCAAAATGTCCTATCTGGAAAGAAACAACAATTGAGCCGTCTTTATTGTCCTGCTCTATTATTTGCGTGGGAAACAGTGTTTTCCGCCTGAAATATGAAGCGCAATCTGCATCTACTAAAATTTTGACTTGAATATCTTTTTGTTCTGAGAACCAGATGTTCGCGCTATTTCTTAAAATATTATCCAGTTCTTCAGGTATATTGTTAAAAGATTTTTTTAAGATGCTTATTTTACTGATTTTATCAAGAGCATATTTTTTGATAATTTTGCTGGCTTTATCTTTACCTATGAGATACCAGAATCCATTAAAGCAGGCCAGCTTATAAGGTTCGAGCTGGACTGTAAATGGAGAATGAACAGTATATTCAATAGTAATTAAATTTTTATTGGTAATGGCTCGTACAAGCTGATTAAATATTTTGTTATTGATAGGAATGGATTGGTCCATGCCAATGAAGATTAATGAATCAAAATTGGCATAAATTCCAGTCAAAATATCATTAGCTGCTTTTTGAAATGGCTGGCCAAGTTTTGAAAGTAAATCTTTTAGTCCCAGAATAAAGGCTAATTCAGACTCATTATAACAGAAATCATGGTCTTTTATTAAATTTTTATCCAGATAGTAACAACCATCTTTATTTGTTTTCAGAGGAAAGCCAGCTTCCCGAAGATTCTTAATATCTCTTTGAATCGTGCGCTTGCTAACATTAAAATGTTCCTCTAATTTTGTTAATGAGACGGGCTTATTTTGCTGTAAAATTCTTAAAATTTCAGCCAGGCGAACTATTCTTTGCATTGTTTTTGTTCCTCTATATCTCTATATGATGCGCCTGCAAAAAGTCCCTTTTTGCAAGCTTTGTTCAATGTTTAACGTTTAATGTTCTCAAACGGAACTTATCTAAAATTTATATGTTTTGCAAACTTTTCAACGAATACACGAACTTGACTGTCACCGATAATTAATGTTTGATGGCGTTGTTTTGGCCGAATAGAAGTGCTAATCGCTGTGTTTGGGCAAAAAATTAACCAGAAGAGGCGAGGATGAAAACAGCAATCTTTGGTTTTAGTGGCAGTGGAAAAACAGATTTGTTCATGGCCTTAGCAGGGCCGGAAATTGGCACGAATAATAGAGCTATGGTCAAGGTTCCAGAACCAAGGCTTGAACCTCTGGCCAAACTTTTCAAACCGCAGAAGCTCACTCAGACAGAAATTGAATATCTGGACATTCCTGGCGGAGGAGGAAAAGGCCAGGGCCTTGGCCCCAGGGTGTTAAATGAAATCAGGCCTTATGATTGTTTACTGGCAGTTCTGGATGGATTTAGCGGGGTAAATGAACCCAGGGATCAATGGCAGGCCATTGAGATGGATTTGATCATTTCTGACCTGGCTGTGGTGGAAAAAAAACTGGATAGAATTGCGATGGATAAAAAGAAGGCCAAACATCTTGTTGACCCCAAAGAAGAAGAACTTTTAAACAAAGTGCGTGAAATGCTGGAAGGTGAACAACCAGTACGAAAAGATCCTTCACTTGCACAGGCGCCTGAACTGAGGGGATTTTGTTTTTTGTCTGCCAAACCAATACTTTATGCCTGGAATGTGAGTGAAGATCAAATAGGGCAGGTGAAACTCCCGGAAGAAGAGATCGGTCAGGTACATCTGGCTGTATCAGCAAAGCTGGAGCGGGAGATGAGAGAGCTTACTGATGAGGAAGAGCTTCAAATGTTTATGGATGACCTTGGTATTAAGGAATCAGCCCTGGATAGGGTTATTTCCAGAACCTATCATTTGTTGGGTTTGATTACGTTTTTAACTGCTGGCGAAAAGGAGGTTCGGGCCTGGCCTTTAAAAAAAGGCGCTACCGCGCCAGAGGCCGCGGGTGTAATCCATTCGGACCTTCAAAAGGGATTTATTCGTGCTGAAGTGCTTTCCTGGGACGATTTTTTAAAATATCAGGATTTCAAAAGGGCAAAAGAGCAGGGAGCGCTACGTCTGGAAGGGAAGGAATACATAGTACAGGATGGAGATATTATTACTTTCAGGTTTAATGTTTAAGGGGGGAATTTAAAGGATGAAGGAGGAAGGATGAAGGATGAATAATGCTTGTGCGCTTATCTCCGTTCGAAAAATTCAACCTTTTACAGGTGACTTTTTTAAGAAGGACAAAAAAGAAATGATAAATTTTAAAAATTTCATCCTTCATAATTCCTCCTTCATCCTTTCTTGAAAAGATGCTGGACAATATTACAGTAGTTTTATGCAGGCCAAAGTATTCAGAAAATATTGGTTCTGTGGCCAGAGCCTGTGTGAATATGGGCTGTCCCAATCTTATCCTTGTCAACCCTAAGGAATTTGATTTGAACAGGGCTTTGCCTTTGGCTACTGTCAAGGGTAAAAAGGTTCTGGAAAGGGCGGATGTTGTTTCTAACCTGGCATCAGCCCTTGCTCCTTTTCATAAAGTCTATGCTACTACAGCCAGAATGGGCGGTTGGCGAAAAGGCATACTCATGCCTGAAGAAGCTGCTAAACGCATGATTTCTGAGATTGAAGCAGGGGCAGATATTGCCATTGTTTTTGGCCCTGAGGATACAGGATTGACCAATGAAGAGATTGAGATTTGTGGGTCGCTTATTTCCATTCCAACCATGCCAGATGCCTGGTCTTTAAATCTCGCGCAGGCAGTTTTAATCATCCTTTATGAGTGTTTTAAGCTAAAGCCTACCAGAAGATTAAGGCCCATTACTTCTGAAGGTTCTCGCCTGGCTACCCATGAGGAGCTTTTAACTTTGTATGCTAATTTGCAGCAGGCCTTATTAGATATTGATTTTTTACGCAAAGATAATCCAGACTATTTTATGATGCCTTTGAAAAGATTTATAAATAGGCTTAGCTTGCGGCGCAATGAATTTAATTTACTCATGGGAGTGTGTCGTCAAATCAGGTGGCTGAAGTCGGTAGCAGATAAGTCAGGAGATGTATAAGATACTGCTTTAGCCAGCAAAGAGAAGGGTATTGGGTCTGGGTGCCAGACCGGGACAGGGATCAAAAGTTTTTTGAATATATTGAATTATCTCTTCTTTTGTTTGTGCCTTTGCAAATCCATTGAGGATGGAATTGCCAAAGACAAAATTAGCGCAAAAATAAAGAGCGAATTTTTTAAAGAGTTTAATGGCGCGATTTTGTTCAAAGTAGGTCCACACCAGGTGAGCCATTTTTAAGGCAACTTTTCTGTAAAGCTCAGGATAAGGTTCAAATCCTTCTGTCAGCTCGGCAAAAATCCAGGGTCTGGCAATGGCTATTCTTCCCAGGGCAATGCCGGCACAGTTTGTTGTGTCGAGCATCCGGGCAGAGTCTTCAGGGCTAAACACATTGCCGTTGCCAAAAACAGGTATGGAGACAGCGTTTTGTACTTTTTTTATGTACTCCCATTTAGGCGGACGTGAGCGGCGATCTGGTGCTGTGCGGGGATGAAAGATCAAGGCATCCACACCTGCTTGTTCAAATTCCTGGGCCAGCCTTATGGCCAGGTCTGGTTTGTCTTCCCATCCTGTGCGATATTTAATGATTAAGGGACAGGAAACTGTTGCCCTTATTGTTTTGACAATCTCCAGGGCAAGGGAAGGATTTTTGAGCAGCGCCGCGCCAGCATTTTTATGGCAAATGGCAGCCACAGAACAGCCCATATTTACATCTACGCCAAAAAGCCCTTCATTTTCAATGCGCCTGGCTGCTTTGGCCATCGTCTGTGGCTCTGCTCCATAGATCTGGCAGACAAGTCGCTTAGCCTCTGAGTCACGCCAGGAAAACACGGCAGATTTGTGGCGGTTTTCATGAGGCAGTGCCCTGGCATTGCACATTTCAGTATAGCTTAAGCCATAGCCGCCAAAATTGTCCAGGATTTCTCTAAAGGCTATGTGCGTTAGCCCGGCCATAGGGGCTAAAATGACTCTTCTGGCTATTTCCTTCTGGCCGATTTTTAATGAAGTGTTGAGAAATGATTGAAGAGAGTATATGGACATTTTAGCTATTAGATTAAACAAGTTGTGTTAGTATCTAACTTCAGAGTTAAATACGCTAGTCATTCATATCAGTCAAACAGTTTGTTTGATTGTTAACCTAAGGATTAAAAGACGCCAGGAAAAGAAGTTACCTGGAAGTGTAAAAAAAATTTTTATCATATATTGCCTACTTACTTTTTTTAGTGTAAAAGCGCCGCTGTTGTTCGTGTGTAAGAATAACTTAACTTATAGCAGGAGGTAATGATGGAAGATAGTCTAAAACAGGCTCTGGAGATTGTTAAGGCTCAGGCTGGTGTGCGTGTTATGTCAGCTGAAGAAATGGTTTCCATGCTCAAGACCATTGCTGACAGTATTAGCAATGTGGGTAGGGAAGAAGTTAAGGAAGAACAGCCATCTGTTGATCCCAAAAAAGCCATTCGAGAGAAGAGTATTGTTTGTCTTGAGTGTGGTAAGTCTTTCAAGGTGCTGACCAAGAAACACCTGGCTTCACATGACCTTACTCCTGATGAGTACAGGGAAAAGTGGGGGTATAAGAAAGGCACTGCCCTGGTAGCTAAAGGGCTGGCAAGAGCAAGACGTAAAAAAATGCAAAGTATGAAGCTCTGGGAAAAGAGAAAAATTAACAAATAAAGTGTTCAGTGATCAGTGAACAGTAGAACAGTGAACAGTGAACAGGAGAACAGTGGACAGCCTTTTATCTGAGTCGCCTGCAAAAAGTCGAAACTCGCAATTTACAGCTTGCGGGGACAGGCGA
>OFDI01000128.1_pt1 | contig 11536 bp, 10 predicted proteins | sample 1520301 | NCBI WGS metagenome assembly OFDI01 (sample SAMEA3696446, study PRJEB22514) | metagenome | biome: water; feature: marine; material: hydrothermal vent | place: Pacific Ocean | collected 2014-08-12 | depth 1521 m
ATAAAAAATAAATATAATAGTAACTATTAGTATAAATGATTTTTTCTTCATTAATATTACTTTACCAATAATACCCAGTGCATAGATGTTGTATCATTATATTTTATATCGATATTATATATATTGTTTTGTTTGTTACTCTCAAATAAAGTGATATTGTCATCTAAGAGATATGTTTTATAAAAAAGGTGATTGTTTGTATAGGTTATATTGTTTAGATTTTTCTCTTTTTGTAAGGTATGTTCTAAAAATAATTTGGTAGTTTCTAGTTTTATTTTATTTAGATTGGTATTGTAGTTTTGATTATTGTGGTTATTGATATATAGTATAAGATATGTTGATGTAAGAAATATAGTTAAAAAAAGTATAACTGATATGATAGTTTCAAAAATTAAAAATGATTTTTTCATTTGATAAATATAAAATTGCTATCTGTGCTGTTTTGATCTAATGCAAAAGAGTTCTCAATATTTTGTAGTTGTAAATATCTATTGTCAGTATTTAGTTCTTTAGAAAATTTTATTATCAGTATCATATAAATTGATATTAAAATAAATGATAATAAAACTTCAAATAGAATAAACCCTTTAGCTTTTTGCAAGTTCCAAAGCCCTGTGGTAAGCAGTTTTGATTGTGTTATTTATGAAGCTATCAATATTATTTTCTACTAAATATTCATATCCAGCTTGTGTTGTTCCATTTGGACTCATCACTTTTTTAATAATATCATTTGGCATATCATCTTCTAAAAGTGGCACAAATCCATCAAAAAGTGCAGTTGTTAAGATTTTGGCATCCTCTTGTTTTAATCCAGCTTCAATACCACCTTGCATAATACCATTTGCAAAATATGCTAAAAATGCAGGACCACTACCGGCTACTGCTGTAGCGATATCTAGTTCATTTTCACTACTAAGCCATAAAGTTGTGCCTATATTGTTAAAAATCTCAATAGCATCTTGTTTGTTTGCACTATCACCTGTAAGTGTTGTCATAGATTTATTAAACTTAGCAGCAACATTTGGCATCACTCTTATATAGCTTTTTGATGAGATATGTTGTTTGATACTGTTTAATGTAGTTCCTGCTAATACAGAATAAAAGCTATTTGCTACCCCAGTTAATTTATCTGCTACCTCTTTTAAATTGTATGGTTTGACACAAAAAATTATATTTTTACCATTAATATCAAAGTTATCATCCAATACACCTATGGTGATATTTGGAAGTTGTTTTTGTAGTTGTTCTAGTTTTGTTTGATCTCTTCCTATAACTTCAATCTTATAAGTTTGACCATACAATCCATTTAATATAGCTTGTGCCATATTACCGTTTCCTATAAATGTTAATTTCATATAGTATTGCTCCTAAATAATCTAATAAGTCGATATTATAACTATCTTTAATGAAAAATTAGATAAAATCTACTTTCTAAAATAAAAAGGATAACTCAAATATGTATAAACAAATAATATTATTTTTAGTAGCTATATCTATTTTTACAGCTTGTTCATCAAAAGATAATGTAGAATATAACAAACCAGCTATTTATTGGTATAACAAGATGTTAAAACAGATCTCAAGATACCAACTAGATGCTGCAGATGATACATATACTTCACTTGAGGCAGAGCATAGAAATTCACCACTTTTAGCATCAGCAACATTGATTATTGCACAGATGCATATGCAAGAGGAAGAGTATATGATGGCAAACTATTATTATGATGAATATCTTAAAAAAGCATCTACTACTAAAAATTTTGATTATATTAGATATTTGAAAGTAAAATCTAAATTTTTAGCTTTTAAAAATCAATTTCGTGACCAAGAGTTATTGTATAAAACAATTAAAGAATCAAAAGAGTTTATCCAAAAATATCCACATTCTCAATATATCTATTTGGTGCAGACTATATATTCAAGATTGTTGATGGATCAGGCACTTTTTGAAGAAAATATTTCACAACTTTATACAAGAGTAGATAAACCAAAAGCGAGTAAAATATACCATAATAAAGCTACTAAAATATGGCATCATACTGAAGTGATAAAAGATGTAGATGTGCCATTTTATAGAGCAGTATTTGAATAAGGAGTAATATGCAATTAGAAGACTATGATAATTTTCCAGCTAAATCACCTTTGATTATAGAGGATGATATATTTTTATATCCATTTATGATAGCACCGCTATTTATAGATGATGAATCAAACAAAAAATCTATAGATTATGCTATAGCAAACAATAAACTGATCACTGTTACAGTTACTACACCTAAAAATGAAGGTAAAAGAGGAACAACATCATTTTACAATGTAGGTGTAGTTGGTAATATTATGAGAAAAGTTACACTACCTGATGGTAGATTGAAAGTTTTATTTCAAGGTTTGGAAAAAGTTATAATTCAAGAGGTTGTAGGTGCATCACCATTGATAGCTATTGTAGATGTGCTTCAATATGAAACAGCTAATCCAATCGAAGTAGATGCAGCTTTATCATTGTTGAATAAAAATATTAAAACATTATCAAAACTAAATGCAAAATTTCCTGTTGAGTTACTTAAAACTACAGAGGAATCAGATGATGCCAACCGTATAGCAGATTTAGTATCATCTGTGATACAACTAACTAAAGATGATGCTTATGAGTTATTTAGAGAAACAAATATTGTTACAAGATTATTAAAGCTTATTGAGTATATCAAAAAAGAGATAGAGAATTTTAAGCTACAAAATGAGATCACAAAAAAAGTAAATAAAAATATAGAAAAAACACATAAAGATTATTTCTTAAAAGAGCAGATTAAAACTATTCAAGAGGAATTGGGAGATAATAATCGCAACAAACTTATAGATAAATTTAAAAAGAAGCTAAAAAAACTAAAACCTTTTATGCCAAAATTGGGATATAAAGAGGTCAAACAACAAATAGATAAATTAAGCAGAATGCATCCAGATAGTGGAGATGCTTCTATGTTGCAAACATATATTGAAGAGGTGCTAAATATACCATTTGGTAAATATGCTTCAAAAGATATAGATATTAATGATGTAGAGACTCAACTCAATAAAGATCATTATTCGCTAGAGGATGCGAAAGATAGGATAGTGGAATTTTTTGCTGTTAAACAATATCTTAATTCTCAAAAGATAGATGATGAAAATAGAGGAACAGTATTGTGTTTTGTTGGACCTCCAGGAGTTGGTAAAACATCATTGGCAAACTCAATAGCAACCGCTTTACATAGACCACTTGCAAGAATTGCATTAGGTGGTATGGAAGATGTAAATGAGTTAAGAGGGCATAGAAGAACTTATGTGGGAGCAATGCCAGGAAGAATAGTCAATGCCCTAACAAATGCAAAAAAGATGAATCCTGTAATTGTGCTAGATGAGATAGATAAATTAAGTGCCAACCACAGAGGAGATCCAAGTGCAGTGATGCTTGAGATTTTAGATCCTGAACAAAATGACCAGTTTAGAGATCTGTATTTGAATTTTCCTATTGATCTTAGTAGTTGTATATTTGTTGCTACTGCAAATAGTTTAGGAAATATACCATCTCCACTTAGAGATAGGATGGAGTTTATAGAGATCAGTAGTTATACTCCTGAAGAGAAATTTCATATAGCATCTGATTATTTGATACCACAAGAGTTGAAAAAACATGGACTTAAAAAATCAAATATACCACTAAGTAAGCCTACAATATCTTTGATTATCGAAGAGTTTACTAGAGAAGCTGGTGTTAGAAATCTAAGAAGAGTATTTGCTAAACTTTTTAGAAAAGCAGTAAAAGAGTTTGTTTTAGATAAAGAGTTAAAAAAAGTATCTATAAATACAAAAAATATAGATAAATATTTGGGAAATAGAGTATTTGAAATAGATAAAGCTGATAAAAAACCAAAAGTTGCTGTTGTTAATGGATTGGCATGGACATCAGTAGGTGGTGATGTTTTAACTATTGAGGCTATCGATTTTCCAGGCAAAGGTAATCTTCAACTTACAGGAAATATGGGTGATGTGATGAAAGAATCAGCAAGAATTGCTCATAGTGTTGTAAAAGATTTAGTAAAAATAAAATTAGATAAACAAGATATCCATATGCATATACCAGAAGGGGCAACTCCAAAAGATGGACCAAGTGCAGGGATTGCTATGGCTTTAACTCTATATTCACTTTATACTAAGAAAAAAGTTAAATCTGATATTGCTATGACAGGAGAATTGACTTTAAAAGGAAAAGTTTTACCAATTGGTGGTTTAAAAGAAAAACTAATAGCAGCATATAAAGCAAAAATGACAAAAGTTTTAATCCCTACTAAAAACTATAAAAGGGATCTAAAAGATATACCTGATGAGGTAAAACAAAATGTGCAAATTGTAGCTGTTAGTAAAATATCTGAAGTTTTAAAAGAGGCATTAGTAGATTATAAGTAGTCAATATGAAACAAGAAGATTTTGAAGAATATATTTATGAACTACAAAATAAAAAATTTAAAACCAATAGACGAACAAGCACAATTATAAATAATTTTTATACATTGGTTACTATAGTAATTATGACTATTACTATAGTGATATATGTAAATATAATAGTCCCATCTCAAAAAAAGCAAAATCAACAAAGTAAAAAATATGAAAAAACAACTACAAAACATATCAGTCACTAATATAATCATCTTTTTAAATATAGTGATGTTTGTATTAGAATATTTAATAAATAGTGCAAAAGTTATATTTGGATTAAATATATATTTTTTCAAATATGATTTATGGTATCAACCACTAAGCTCTATGTTTATACATGGTGGAATAGGGCATATTACTATGAATATGTTAGTATTGTATCAATTTGGTAGGATGATTGAACCATATATGGGTAAAATCAGATTTGCAATATTATATTTTGTAGGTGGAGTTTTTACATCTTTTGCTACACTTGCATATATGTTTCTTAGCACAAATTGGGCAAATGTGATTGGTGCTAGTGGAGCTATATGTGTATTGCTTGGATGGTATGCTTTAAGAGTTCCATCTGAAAGAAAAGCTATTATGATATGGATAGTATTGATATCTTTTGCACCTTTTGTAATCGGATTGCCAATAGCTTGGTATGCTCATATTTTTGGATTTATATTTGGTTGGATAATGGGATATTTTTTATAATAAGATAAAATTCAATATAAAAGTTTAACTTCCTAAGAAGCTACATTATCTAAATTGATTTGGATACTATAGTTTCTCATAGATGGTGGCACATCATAGTAATCTTTATCATTAGGATCATATTTGGTTTGTGTAGTAGATGTAGTAGATTTATTAGTTGTTGTTTCATTTTTATCAAATTGTTCTTGAAAACCTGTAGCGACAATAGTGATTTTTACTTCATCTTCAGCTAAAGTATCATCTGTTGTAGTTCCTACTATCACATAAGCATCACTATCTACAGTATCATGAATATCTTCCATTATATTACTCATAGAATACATAGATACTTCAGGATTGACTGTCCAATGCACCATTAACCCTTGAGCACCAGTTAATGATAAATCTCCTAATAGTGGAGATTTGATTGCATTTTCTAAAGCTCGTTTTAGTGCATCTTCTCCTTTTGCCGCACCTATACCCATAATAGCACGACCTTTATATTGCATAATAGTTTTAACATCAGAGAAATCTACATTTATACCACCAGCACCAGATTTGAGTATAACTTCACTCATACCATGAACTGCTTGATATAAAACATTATCAACTATTTTAAAAGCATTTTGCATACCTGTAGTTTCATCTATGATATTTAGAAGTTTATCATTTGGTATAACGATAATTGAATCGCTAACTTTTTTTAGTTCATCAAGCCCTCGCTGTGCTAAACCAGCTCGTTTTCGACCTTCCCATTTAAAAGGGGTAGTTACAACAGATACAGTTAATGCACCAGAGTTTTTAGCAACTTCAGCTATAATAGAAGCTGCTCCCGTTCCTGTTCCACCACCTAATCCAGCAGCGATAAAAACTATATCTTTTTGATCTAAGACCTCTTTGATCTCATCAATACTTTCAAGTGCTGCATCTCTTCCAATTTCAGGTTTCATACCAGCACCCAAACCTCTAGTAAGATTTGGACCTAACTGTATAGCTTGTGGAGCATAAGATTCTCTTAAAACTTGAAGGTCAGTATTTGCTACAATAAGATCGATTTTATGAGTTCCCTCTTTTATCATATGGTTGATCATATTACAACCACCACCACCTACACCAATTACTGCAATTTTTGCTTCATTTGTTGCTAAAGTTTTTGTTGGTGCTTGTTCTGTTATATTTATATTAGCTGGGTCAAATAAACTACTATCCATTATATTACCTCTGCAAGTTTATTTGTAAATTTTCCAAAAAATTTATTAAAAAAGCCCTCTTTCTTTTGTTCTGGAATAGGCTCTAAGATATGTTCTTCATATATCTCTTTTAAAGAGTGTGTTTGTTCATCTTCCTCATGTTTTTCTTGTTCAATTTTGCATTTTAGTTGTTTTGATGAATCTAATTGAAGTGGAGGATTTTGATCTAAAGCATACATAAGTAATCCTACACTAGAAGACATAGTTGGGGTATTGAAATCTATATAGCCATTTTGTATATTTATTGGATTTGATATTTTAATAGGAATATTGGTAAATATTTTTTTGGTTAATTGCTCTATTCCTTTCAGATTTGTTAATCCACCTGTTAGTATAATGCCACCATCCATATAATTTTCCAAACCACTATTATTAATCTTATCTTTTATAAGAAATAATAACTCTTCAACTCTTGCATGAATAATTGGTTGAATATGAGCTAAAGGTATCTCACTTGTTTGTGATTCATTACCTAATATTGGTATTTTAACTTTTGTGATTTGTGTATCGGTATTATCTAAATTACTTATGTTTAATGGTAAAAGTGTTCCATATTGATTTTTTATCATATTTGCGGCTTGATATGGTGTATGAAGCAATATAGATAGATCATTTGATATATTTTCACTACCAATAGGAAGTGAGTCGCTATATATGATAGAGTCATTTTTAAATAGTGTTAATTCACTAACACTTCCACCCAAATCAAATATCATAACACCTAATTTTTTTTGATCATCTTTTACTAAAGATAGAGCTGCTGCATATCCATTTGAGATAAATTTTATATTCTCAATATCTATTTTTGATAGTATGCTTTTGATATTTGTTAAAACAGATTTATGAGCAGATATAATATTGGCTGAAACTTCCAATCTTGTCCCATGCATTTTTAGTGGATTTTCCACTTCTGTTGTATTATCTATTTTGAATTTAAGTGGTAAAACTTGTATCACTTCATGATCAGGTATGATATTGGCATTGTAAGATACCATATCTAAAACTTTGCTAACCTCTTTTGCGGTTATTTGGCCACTATTGATATTGATAGCTCCATTACTTCTAATACATTTAGTATGCACAGATGAGATAGATACATAAACTTCATCTATTGTAGCTGATGAGCTTTGAGATGCTAATTTAATAGCTTCCAAAATAGACTCTGTTGCTAAATCAAGATCTACAATCGATCCTTTTTTGATCCCAGCACTTTTGACTGTAGCAAATCCTAAAATATTGATACGATTGCTTAAATCGTTGTGAGCAACAGTAGCATTTACTTTAGTTGTCCCAATATCAAGAGTTAAGATAGCTTTGTCATTGTTCATAATAAATTATTTTACCTTTACATTGGATACTACAGAATATTGGTTTTGTAATTTTTCTATAAGTTTATTTATTGTTTCATTAGATTTAATATTTTGAACAAATCCTTTAATATCAATATTTAAACTAGCTTTTCCTATTTTTGAATCTGTGATTTTATATACAACAGCTTTATTGTTTAGTTTAACAGAGTTGATTTGTGTAGTAGATGATGATACACTTCTTTTTAATGCCATCACTTCATCATCAGTTAATCCATCAATTTTTTGCTCATTTTCAAAATTTAGAAAACCTACATCTTTACCACTAAAATTTTTAGAGATAGTAGCGATTTTTTGATCTATTAGTTGAGCAGTTTTTACAGCTATATAATCTTGTTTTGCTTTATTGTAAGCTTTATCAAAAGATAATGGCTCAGGTTGTTTTTTCTCGGTTACTTGAACAATATAAAAATATTTTCCATTTTCGATAGGTTTTAATACTTTTCCAATTTTTGCATCTTTTATTTTGATAAAATTCTCTGCTGTAAATAGCTTTGTATTAACATCTATTAAAGCAGTATTTGAAAAATTAAGTTGCCCTTTTTTAAGTTTTAGATATGTTTCTAAAGATGCTCTTTTAGATTTTTTAACATCATCTGTAATTTTAACTTTATAGTATTTGATATTGTAAGATTCTAAAGTTGTATATTTTTGTTTATTATCTTCCCAATATTTCTTTACATTTGATTTTGAGCTATTAACTTTAAAGTTGCTATTATTAATAATATTTATAGATACTCTATCTTGTGAAAAGAATAGTTTGTTTAAGTTATCAAGTTCAGTTTTACCAACTTTTGTATCTAATATTATTTGAACTTTTTTAATCAATAGATCTTTTTTGATTTGATCTTCAAAATCTGCTGGTGTAGTTCTATTTTGTTTTAAAACTTTTAAGTAAGTATCTTTACTAAATTTACCATTTTGTAAAAAAGCTGGTATAGTTACTAGATATTTTGCTACCTCTTCATTGGTAATATATAAACCTAAAGAGTGTCCATAGTTTAATAATAAAAATTTTTGAATAACTGTTTGAAAAGCTATTTGATCAAGTTTTAGTTGTTTTGCTAACTCTTTATTAAAAGCATTACCAAATTTTTGCTCATATTGTTGATATAGTATATTGTATTCATTTTGTAGATCTTTTTGTTGAACTTTTAGATCACCTACTGTTGCTAAACTTCCAGCTGATGAACCATAATTATATGACCCCCATCCTACAAAACCAGCACCTACAAATGCTATTGTGCTTAACCAAATTGTAATAACCAACCATTTTTTATGTCTTTGCATCCATGTTATCATATAATCATATCCTACTGTTAATTTTAGTTAGTATAATATCTAAAAATTTCTTTTAAATAGTTGAAGTAGATTTAATTATTGAAGTGGTAAAGTGATTGTAAACTCTGCACCTTTATATTTATTGCCATTATATTCATAAGATTGATTATTTGCTATAATATTACCATGCATACCATTGACAATAAGATTATAAGTCATATTCAATCCTAAGCCTGTCCCTTTTGATTTATGTTTTGTTGTAAAGTATGGTTCAAATATTTTATATATAATATCTTCACTAATACCACCACCATTATCTTTTATTGTGATAGTTACATTATCTTTTTCTAATCTAGCAGTTATAAAGATAAGCTTTTGTTTTATATCTTTCTCTTTTAATGCATCTTTTGCATTATTAAATATATTAATCAAACATTGTGTCAATTCATTTTCATATCCATCTATTTTAAGGTTATCTTGAATATCTAAAATAATATCAATATGATTGTTTTTGATAGTTCCTTCCGTAAGATGAAGAAATTTATCAATAGTATTGGCAAAATTAAATTTTTGTTTTTTTCTATTTCCTTTGATAAAGTTTTTAAAATCATCTATAGTATTTGATAGATATTGTGCATTGTCATTGATAGCATTACAAGATTTTTCTAGTCGTTCATCTGTTAACATACCATATTCTTTTTGCAATAAAATTCCAGTAGCACTTGTCGATATTACAGATAAAGGTTGTCTCCATTGATGTGCAATATTACCTATCATCTCCCCCATACTAGCCATTTTTGACTGTTCTAGAATTTGTTTATCTTTTTTGACAACTTCTTGAACTTTCTCTTGAACTTTATTTTTTAAGTTACGATTTAACTCTTGTAAATTTTGATTACTTATTTTTAATTGATTTTGATAATCTACTAATTGTAATGATATTTTCTTTAATATAAACCACAATAAAATAACTAGTATCAATGTAAATAAAATAGTACTGATAATAATATGTTGGAACTCTTTTTCCAAAGAAGATTTTAGTTTATCTTGACTTTTTTGAATATCATTATATAATTCATCTGTATAAAAACCTGTCCCTATGATCCAATGTAGTTGTTTAAATTCGTTTACAAAAGATATTTTTTGAGCTGGTTTATTTGTTTTAGGGTTGATCGTAGCTATATATTCTAAAAAACTTCCACCCTTTTCTTTTCCTTTTGCAACTATCTCTTGAACTAGGAATCTTCCTTTTTTCTTTAAATCCCATCTATTTTTGCCTATAAGATTTTTTTTGACATGAGCTATCGTAACACCTTTGTTGTTATAAGTAAAAATATATCCATTGTCAAATGTTTTAAAATTATTTAAAAAATTAGATAAATAGTGTTTTAAGTTTTTAGTGATTTCACTTTCATATATTGCTGTTCTTATAAAAATATTTAAAGGTTTATAAAATTTTATATAGCCTATTTTCTCTTCTATTTTTTTATTTTTGGGATTTATATAATACCATTTATTAAAACCACTACCATTTTTTGCGATTTTAATAAGATTTTTAATCACATATTGCCCTTTGATATCTTGTAAGTTGATAAGGTTTTTACCCTCAAGATCTCTATTGGCTGGAACATATACACAGGTGCCATCCATTTTATAGATATAATAATATTCACTTTTATCGCTAAAATGTAAAAATTCAAGATATTTTTTTATCTTTTTAAATATCTCTTGATTATATATTTTTTGGATATTTTTTAATGACAGTTTGAAAGTTGTTTATAATTTCAGATAAAGTATATCCATATACTATTGGCACACTATATTTTTTTATCAAAGCTAAATCTTCTTTACTTTTATCTTTTCTTTGATAAAATACCGGATTGTTTTTACTTGCTAGTGATTCAAAAACAGCATTAATAGAACTAGTTAGTAAATATTTTGTATTTAAAATTGTATTAAAATAATTTTCCTCATCAATAATACTTTTGAAATATGGCTTAAGTTTTTCATTATCTCCTAAGAAAAAATAATGTCCCATAAGAAGATTTATGTCATTTTTTTTATCGCATAATTGGTTTAGCAATATATTGTTATAGTCATCATCACCAAAAAAGAATGTGCTTTCAATATTGCACTTTTTCTTCGTAAAAAAATTATTTGATACTATTGTTTTTGGAATATCAATTCCAATTTCGTAAAGTTTTGCACAATAATCTTTCATAAAAGTTTTCATAATATCATTTGGCTCATTACTATCAAATATTAATATATCGCCTCTTTTCATTATATTCGGAAGATTGCTAATTATATCAATTCCAACTCCTTTTTGCACACCTAATCTTTTTGCAAAAACAGAAGCTCGATAATCTGATGTGCATAAAATTGGCTCGTGTCCGTGTGCTTTGAGATGATTATAAATTACAGCACCTCTTCGCACTTGCTCTAAACCAATATTATGCCCACTTTTTGTATATATATAAATATCCA
>OFDI01000131.1_pt1 | contig 11489 bp, 10 predicted proteins | sample 1520301 | NCBI WGS metagenome assembly OFDI01 (sample SAMEA3696446, study PRJEB22514) | metagenome | biome: water; feature: marine; material: hydrothermal vent | place: Pacific Ocean | collected 2014-08-12 | depth 1521 m
TTCGATATTCGAATTTCGAATTTCTCAACTTTCGGAACTCCGAAAGTTGAGTTATATTTTAGTTTTTTGCTGTCTCGCTCCCATAAGCAAGAATTTTTTGTGCAAGGCCCTGGCCTAAAATCAAATCAGTTTCTCTGACTTTTAATTTAAATGGGCCACAACCAGTATTCTTTATAACAACCTCCGTGCCAGGTATTAACCCCAGTGAGAGAAGCTTTGATCTGGCTGAACAGCCGGCATTTAAGGCAACTATCTTAACCCGTGTTCCAGGGGGAAATTGATCAATGGGTTTTGGACTCATAAGTTCATTCCTCCTAACTTTCAAATTATGTAAATAGACTCATTGACCATGTCAAGCAATACATCTAAGAGAAGCACAGGCCATGAGCATAGATAAATTTTTCACGCGCTCAAAATTAAAAAGGCTTCTAAATCTGCCGGAAAATTTGCGCGCCAGTATTTTTGGGACAAACAGCCTGAACACTGAGGAAAAATTTATTCTGGCCAATCTCTATTACCTGGATTCAATCGGTAACATAGGTAAAGCTAAGGAGCTGTTACCCTCACTGACAGGATATTCTTCTCAAGAATGTGATCTTATTCTGGATGAACTAAGCAAAAAAAAACTTATAGATAAGAGAAGGGATAATATTTGTTTGCGTATTAAACCTTTAACCTACAAATAGAGTTATGCCCAGAAGAAGCGACATAAAAAAAATTATGGTCATCGGCTCGGGACCTATTGTTATTGGTCAGGCATGTGAATTTGACTATTCAGGAACACAGGCCATCAAGGCCCTGAAAGAAGAAGGGTATGAAGTCATTTTAGTCAATTCTAATCCTGCAACAATTATGACTGACCCTGAACTTGGAGACAAGACATATATTGAACCAATTGAGCCTGACACAGTAGCTAAGATAATAGCCAGGGAGAGACCAGACGCACTTTTGCCAACACTTGGTGGTCAAACAGGCTTAAACACAGCAGTAGCTGTGGCTGAAAGCGGAATCCTGGATCAATATAGTGTAGAACTTATAGGTGCATCACTGCCTGTCATCAAAAAAGCTGAAAGCAGGCTTGAATTTCGTGCAGCCATGGAAAAGATTGGCCTCAAAGTGCCAAAAAGCGGCATAGCCAGAAGCATGGACGAGGTCAAAAAGTGGGGCAAAATCATACCTTTTCCCATAATTGTTCGTCCGGCTTTTACTCTTGGCGGCACTGGAGGCGGAATAGCTTACAATCAGGAAGACCTGGAAACAATTGCCTCCCAGGGGCTTGCAGCCAGCCTGAAACACGAAGTCATGTTAGAACAATCAGTTTTAGGCTGGAAAGAGTTTGAACTGGAGGTAATGCGCGACAAAAATGACAACTGCGTAATTATTTGCTCCATAGAAAATATCGACGCAATGGGAGTGCATACAGGTGATTCAATAACTGTAGCGCCCGCGCAAACACTGACTGATATGGAATACCAGCACATGCGTGACGCTGCCATCGCTATTATGCGTGAAATTGGAGTGGAAACCGGTGGTTCTAATGTTCAATTTGCCATCAATCCGGAAAATGGAGAAATGGTTGTTATTGAAATGAACCCCAGGGTTTCCAGATCATCAGCCCTGGCCTCCAAGGCAACAGGGTTTCCCATTGCCAAAATAGCTGCCAAATTAGCCGTAGGCTATACCCTGGATGAAATTCCCAATGACATCACAAAAGAAACAATGGCCTCGTTTGAGCCAACCATTGACTATTGTGTCATTAAAATTCCACGCTTTACCTTTGAAAAATTTCCTGGCGCAGAAGACTATTTAACCACAGCCATGAAAAGTGTGGGCGAAACCATGGCCATTGGCAGAACTTTCAAAGAAGCATTGCAAAAGGGGTTGCGCTCACTGGAAATTGGCTATCCTGGTCTGGGTAAAACTTTCAATCAAAATTTACCTGGTCTTGATGAAATCCGCGCCAGACTCATTACCCCCAATTCCAGAAGAATTTTTGCCATCAGACATGCCTTTCTCAAAGGAATGAGCTGCGAAGAAATTAACAACCTCACAGGTATTGATCTGTGGTTTTTGCGCCAAATTGAGGAAATAGTTAAATTTGAAACAAGATTAAAAAATTTCAGCCTGGAAGAAAGCATTACAATAGATAATGCCAGACTGCGCACAATTCTTGCTGAAGCCAAAAAACTTGGCTTTTCAGACCAACAACTGGCTACCTTGTGGAAAAAAAGTGAAGAAGACATTAGAAGAATAAGAAAAAAACTGGGCATAGAGCCAGTTTTTTATCTGGTTGATACATGCGCGGCTGAATTTGAAGCCTATACCCCTTATTTTTACTCAACTTACGAACAGGGCAGGGAAGTAGAGGTAAAAAACGAAAAAAAGGTCATGATTATCGGTGGTGGTCCCAACAGAATTGGCCAGGGAATAGAATTTGACTACTGCTGTGTACATGCCTCTTTTGCCCTTAAAGAAATGGGTATCAAATCCATCATGGTTAACTCCAATCCAGAGACTGTAAGCACTGATTATGATACCTCTGACAGGTTATATTTTGAACCACTAACCTTTGAAGATGTTTTAAATATCATTGATTTTGAACAACCAGATGGGGTGATTGTCCAGTTCGGTGGACAAACTCCCCTTAACCTGGCCGTACCTTTGCTCAGGGCCGGAGTAAAGATTCTGGGCACTTCACCTGATAGCATTGACAGGGCAGAAGACCGGGAAAGGTTTCAGGCACTGATCCAGAAATTGAATTTACTCCAACCACCTAATGGTACGGCTATGTCTCTGGACCAGGCACTTCAAATCGCAGAAAAAATTGGCTACCCGGTTGTTGTTCGACCATCTTATGTACTGGGCGGCCGCGCAATGGAGATCGTTTATGATGACCAGGATCTGAAAAGCTACTTTCAAGAAGCAGCTTATGTCTCGCCAGAACATCCCATTCTCATTGACAAATTTTTAGAAAACGCCATTGAAATAGATGTTGATGCCCTAAGTGATGGTACAGATACCTATGTAGCTGGAATCATGGAACATATTGAAGAAGCTGGAGTACATTCTGGTGATTCAGCCTGTGTATTGCCTCCCCATTCCATAAATCAAGTGCTGATAAATGAAATTGAAAGGCAAACAAAGGCCCTGGCCAGAGAGCTCAAAGTCGTTGGCCTTATGAATATCCAGTTCGCCATTAAAGATAATCTGGTCTATATCCTGGAAGTAAACCCAAGGGCATCAAGAACAGTACCATTTGTGAGCAAGGCCACAGGCGTGCCACTGGCAAAACTGGCAACAAAAATAATGCTTGGCAAAAAGCTCAAAGAGCTGGACCCCTGGTCAATGCGCAAAGGAGGATATTTCTCAGTAAAAGAAGCTGTCATGCCTTTTAACAGGTTTCCTGGCGTGGATGTCTTACTTGGGCCTGAAATGCGCTCGACTGGTGAGGTCATGGGTATAGATAAAAATGTTGGCCTGGCCTACATGAAGAGTCAGATGGGGGCTGGACAGATACTTCCTTCCAGAGGCACGGTTTTTATTTCGGTCAATGACCGTGATAAAAAAGAAAGTGTGTTTGTTGCTAAAATCTTTGATGAAATAGGATTCAAAATTATGGCTACCAGAGGCACTGCCAGGTTCCTGCAAAAAAATAACATTCCTGTCCAGGTGGTGAACAAGGTCTATGAAGGACGCCCCAACGTCATTGACCACATTAAAAACGGAGAAATAGACCTGCTTATCAATACTTCATCTGATAAAAAAACCGTCCAGGATTCATCATCATTAAGACAGGCAACCATACTGTATCAGATACCCTATACAACAACCATTGCTGGAGCCAGGGCCATTGCTCTTGCCATTAAAGAAAAGTCGAGTTGTGGCTTAGAAGTGAAAAGTATCCAGGAATATTATTCACTATAAAACCCTAAATCTAACACACAATGAACACTAAAAAGGAATATTGCGGGCTATTTGGCATTTATGGACACCCTGAAGCAGCACGCATGGCTTATTTTGGCCTGTATGCATTGCAGCATCGGGGACAGGAAAGCGCAGGCATTGTCACCTGGGATGGAACGAAATTAAGAGAGCAAAAAGGCATGGGCCTGGTTGCTGATGTTTTTACAGAAAAACACCTTGGTCATCAATTAAAAGGTGACATAGCCATTGGTCACATTCGCTATTCCACTACCGGAGCATCACTCATCCGCAATGCCCAACCCTTTCTGGTTAAATTTAAAGATATGGGAATGGCTATTGGCCACAACGGCAACCTGGTCAATACATATGAACTGCGAAAAGAGCTGGAAGAAAGTGGATCTATTTTCCAGACCACAATGGACAGTGAAATTGTCATGCATCTTCTGGCGAAAAATTTAAACAAATCTACCATTGAAGAAGCAGTAATTAAAACTCTTCAAAAAATAAAAGGGGCTTTCAGCCTTATTTTGTTGATTAACAATAAAATGATTGCCCTGCGGGATCCTTATGGCTTCAGGCCACTATCCATTGGCAGGGTAGGAGCTTCTTACGTCATTGCCTCGGAAACCTGTGCCTTTGACCTTCTGGAGGCTGAATATTTACGTTGCATTCGGCCAGGAGAAATGGTCATTATTGAAGACGGAAAACTTACCAGCATCCAGTATGCTGAACCAGAAAAGCAAAAATCATGTATCTTTGAGCTTATCTATTTTGCCCGGCCAGATTCAATTGTTTTTGATGAAGAGGTCTATAGCGCCAGAAAAAAAATGGGGCAGATCCTGGCTGAAGAAGCCCCTGTGGAGGCAGATTTTGTCATGCCGTTTCCAGATTCAGGAGTTTATGCGGCAGTTGGCTATGCTCAACAATCAGGGCTTCCTTTTGAAGTGGCCATGATCAGAAATCACTATGTGGGCCGAACCTTTATTCAGCCATCTCAGGACATGCGTGATTTTGGAGTACGGGTCAAGTTAAATCCTGTGGCCAGCATGATTAAAAATAAAAAAATCATTATTGTTGAAGACTCCATAGTCCGCGGAACAACTATCCGAACCAGAGTTAAGAAACTGCGGGAATTAGGCGCCAGAGAAATTCATATGCGCGTCAGTTGTCCTCCTATTCGTTACCCTTGCTATTATGGCATTGATTTTTCTTCTAAAGGGGAGCTTATTGCCAGTAATCATAGCGTGTCAGACATTGCCAAATTTATCGGCCTTGATTCATTGCACTATTTAAGCATTGAGGGACTTTTATCTGCAGTAAAATATTCGCAAAATTACTGTCTTGCCTGTTTTAATGGAGATTATCCAATTCAACCAGGCGCAAATTATGGTAAAATGTGTCTTGAGTAAAATGAAATTCAATCACGATTATCTTAAATATAAGCCAATATTTACTCCCGATGAAGTAAAACATCTTGACAATCTAAATAATCAATTTACTCTTAAAGAATTTTTTAACAATCCATCAATAGTCAATAAATATGGATTTGATTTTATTTTTGCATCCGCTAAAATAGAAGGAAATACATATACCAAAGAAGAAGCATTAACATTACTTACTTATGGCATTACTGCTGCTGGTAAACAATTTTATGATGCACAAATGCTCATTAATCTCAAAAAAGCTTATGACTATATTACTACAGAAAAAAATATTCAAATCAATAAACTTACAATAAGACAAATTCATACTATTTTAGCACACGGATTATTAGATAATACCCAAATAGGTATAGCAAGAAATCAACAAATTCTTATTACTGGTACAGATTATACACCATTAACAGATAAAAGCTCACTTGAAGCTGAATTAGATCAGATATTAAATACATATAATACAATTCTCAATCCTTATGATAAGGCAATATATATTCATAATAATCTGGCCTATTTACAATATTTTATAAATATAAATAAACGTACAGCAAGAGTCATCCAAAACATATCATTAATGAATGATAACAAACTTCCTCTAATCTTGCGTGAAGAATACATAAATAATTATATTGATGGGTTAATTTCATATTACGAAACAGGAAGTTATGATAAATATAAACAATTTTTTATTCAAAACTATACTAAAATAGCTAATTTACTCAATGAACTCAAAAACAGCTAAAACCAATAACTGGCTGGAAATAGCAAAACAGGTTTTAACCATAGAGATAGAAGGGTTAAAGTCAGTCTTAAGTGACCTGGACGATAATTTTTCCCTGGCCATCGACCTATTAGGGAGGTGCAGGGGCAGGATTGTAGTCACCGGTATTGGCAAGTCAGGGTTGGTTGGCAAAAAAATCGCAGCTACCTTAAGTAGCACTGGCTCTCCTTCTTTTTTTCTTCACCCGGTGGAAGGGGCGCACGGAGATATGGGCATGATCAGGCCTGAGGACGTTGTCCTGGCCATATCAAACAGCGGGGAAACAGATGAATTAAACGCAATTCTGCCCAGTTTAAAATCTCTAGGCGTAAAAATTATCGGTCTGACCTCCAATCAAAAATCAACAATGGCCAGATTTTGCGATTTAATTATAAAAGTGAAAGTTCCTCAGGAAGCCTGTCCTCTTGGCCTTGCCCCCACAGCAAGCACAACAGCAACACTGGCTGTTGGTGACGCAATAGCTGTCTGTCTTATTAAGCTTAAATCATTTGGCAAACAGGATTTTAAAAAATATCATCCTGGAGGATTTTTAGGCCAGAGATTGGCAAAACAAGTCTCTGAAATCATGCATACAAAAAATCTACCCCTGGCCCAAACAAATATCGCACTTAAACACGGCCTGCAAATACTTAATAAAGGTGGCCTGGGAGTCGTGTTTATCGTCAACAAGAAAAATCAACTGGAAGGAATAATCACGGATGGCGATGTACGAAGGATGGTCTGCCAGGGAAATATAAACTTAGACGATTCAATCAATAATTATATGATTAAAAATCCATATACGGCAAAGCCAGACCAGTCAGTTGCCTCGGTACTTGATATTATGGAAGAAAAACAAATCACGGTTCTTCCGATAGTTGATGCTGAGAAAAAAGTAATTGGCATTGTTCACCTTCATGATTTACTCGGTAAAGGAAAATTTAAATTTGAATTAAGGGATAAGGGGTAAGAGGTAAGGGATAAGGGATAAAAGAGACGCCTGCAAAAAGTCGAAACTCGCAAATTACAGCTAGCGGGGACAGGCGAACAACTAATAATTTCAAATAGTTACAACCGTCACAACGCACGTTCGCCTGTCCCCGCACGAAAAAATTTACTTTTTGCAGGCAATATTGAATGTTAAATGCTTCACCCTGTTGAATGCTGTCAGGGACAGCCCTGCAAAGTGGGATTCAACAGGGTAAAGATTGAATTATTATAGTATGTTACAGGCTGACATTTTTATTAAAAAGGTCAAATTTGAGTCATTGCAATTAAATCATAAAATGGAAAAATATATCTGTGCTCAATGTAGTGAAATTTATCCAACTTGCTGTCAAATAAAACAAGAACGCACTGAATATTGTTTTCCTTTATCAGAATCTGAAATAGAAAAGATAAGAAAAAAAATAGGGACTGATGATTTTTATGTTCAGGAAAAAAACTCGAACAATTTTATTCAAAAATTAATTTCACTATTACCAGAATATAAACAAAAAATTGTACAACTTTTCCCACCAAACGGGACCCACTATCGACTGAGACTAAAAGATAACGGAAAATGTTATTTCTTAACAGACAATGGATGTGACCTTGCAAGAGATGACAGGCCATTTTATTGTCAAATTTATCCATTCTGGATTTATAATCAAAAAATTACTTATTTTGAGGACAAATATTGTCTGGCCCAAAAAAAAACAAAAAAAATTGGCCATCTTTTAAAACTATTTTCAGTAACTATAGACAGTATTGAGGATAATTTTAATTCCATGATAACAGCTCTAGGAATTACGAAATAAAAATGAAAATCTTAAAGACTATAATTACAATCATATTATTGTTTATGATAATTGTATCTGGTTCAATTATTGGTCTCTATTTCTGGGCTGCCAGGGATCTGCCTGGCTTCAAAAAAATAACAGATTATAATCCACCGCTGGTAACCAGAATTTTAACGAGAAACGGTAGGATCCTGGGCTATTTTTATAAGGAAAAAAGGTTTCTGGTCTCACTAAACCAGGTATCTGACTGGGTACCCAAAGCCTTTCTGGCTGCTGAAGATGCCAACTTTTATGAACATGAAGGCATCGACTTTATTGGTATTTTCAGGGCGGCTATTAAAAATTTAATGGCCGGCGCTATTGTCCAGGGCGGGAGCACCATCACCCAGCAGGTCATAAAATCCATGCTCCTTTCACCAGAGCGTAGTTACACGCGTAAATTAAAAGAAGCTATCCTGGCTTATCGTCTGGAAAAATACCTAACTAAAGATGAAATCTTAACCATTTATCTCAATCAGATTTATCTGGGAGCAGGAGCTTATGGTATCGAGGCCGCTGCCAGGGAATATTTTGGCAAACATGCCTCTGAATTAAATCTGGCCGAAGCAGCCCTTCTAGCCGGTCTGCCCAAGGCTCCTTCAAAATATAATCCTTATAAAAATTTTAATGGTGCAAAAAAAAGACAGGAATATGTTTTGAGCAGGTTAAAAGAACTTGGGTGGATAAATGATGAAGAATATGAACGGGCCAGGCAAACACCAATTATCCTCAAACAAATGGCTGATCCTTCCTGGCAGCAAGGCGCTTATTACCTGGAGGAGGTACGGCGCTGGCTTCTTAAAAAATTTGGTAAAGACAAAGTCTATCAGGGCGGTTTGATTGTTTATACCGGCGCAGATCTTGAGCATCTGGTAGCAGCAAGAAATGCGCTCAGAAAAGGACTTATTGCCTCTACCAAACGCAGAGGATGGCAGGGTCCAATAGAGCATCTGAAACCAGATCAATTTGAAGAGTTCCTTCGCAAGGAATCAATTCATCCTGATATTTTAGAACCTGGAGAATGGTTAAAAGTTTTAGTCACCAGGGTGGAAAAAAAAGGAGCAGAAGTTAAATTTGGTTCTTTTCAAGGATGGATAGATGTAAAGACAATGGCCTGGGCAAGAAAACCTGATCCCAAAAAAGCGCCAGAAGAAGTACCAAAAATCAAGGATGCCCGTCGAGTATTATCTCCTGGTGATGTTGTCTGGGCGCAAGTGTTAGAACAAAAAGAAAATAGTCCTATCTGGAATTTATCCCTGGAACAAGAACCTAAGGCAGAAGGCGCTCTGGTTTCACTGGATCCCAAAACAGGACAGGTGCTGGCTCTGATTGGGGGATATAGCTTCTTCAGGAGTCAATTTAATAGGGCGACACAGGCCAAAAGACAACCAGGGTCTGCCTTTAAGCCCATTGTCTATTCAGCAGCAATGGATAATGGATTTACTCCCGCAACCATTGTCCTTGACGCTCCCATAGTTTATGATAACTTTCAAACCAATTCTACCTGGAAACCAGAAAATTTTGAGGGCATATTTTTTGGCCCTACACTTTTGAGAACAGCACTGGTTAAATCACGCAATCTGGTCACCATCCGCATAGCACAGCGTATTGGCATAGATAAGATTATCAAACGTGCAAAAGACCTTGGCTTAGAAGGTAAATTTCCACGCAACCTATCGGTCAGCCTTGGTTCTGTTCCGGTAACTCTTATTAACCTCTGCCAGGCATACACAGCCTTTGCACGCGGTGGTACATATATCAAACCACATTTAGTAAACAAAGTAACAACGTCATGGGGTGAAGAACTTTACCAGGCCAATTTTGAACCTGTGCAAGCTTTAAGTCCAGAAACAAGTTATATCATAACATATCTACTACAGGAAGTTGTCAGAGATGGGACAGGCTGGCGAGCCAGAGTGCTTAAAAGACCCGTGGCTGGAAAAACTGGAACTACAAATAACGAACAGGATGCATGGTTTATGGGCTTTACTCCTTATCTGCTGACTGGTGTATATGTAGGCTTTGACCAATTAACTCCAATGGGTAAATATGAAACAGGCTCAAGAGCTGCCTGTCCCATCTGGGTTAGCTATCGCCAGGCAGTGGAGCCATATTATCCTGTTCAGGACTTTCCACGTCCACCAGGCATTGTTATGGCTAAAATAGATGCCAGAACCGGACTTTTAGCCGGACCAAACAGTGATAAGACATATTACTTGCCCTTTAAAATCGGAACTGAACCAACATCAACAGCTAAAACCTTATCGCCCAAACAAGAAACACAAAAAGCCGGCGAAGACATTTTAAAACAATTATTTTAATCAAGGAGCCATTATGACTTTAAACAAAGAATTACTGAAAATTTTAGCCTGCCCTAAATGCAAGGGGGATTTGATTTTAACTCAGGAAGAAGACGGATTAATATGTGAACAATGTGCATTGGTCTATCCAATTAAAGAAGAAATTCCTATCATGCTTATAGAAGAAGCTATAAAGTTAGAGGAGTGGAAGAGTAATAAAAATGGCTAAAAAGAAAAAAAGGGTTTTGCCAGAAGAACTTAATCTTCCTCCAGGTGGAATTGACAGTCATGCTCACCTGGACCTGGATCAGCTTAGTTCAGATTTGAATGACATAGTAAGCCGGGCACAGAAATGTGGAGTGTCTCGTATAGGAAACGTCTTTTTAGGACCTGATGCCTATTTGAAAAATAAAGACCTGTTTTCTTCTTTTGATCAGGTCTTTTTCATTTTAGGCACACATCCTCATGATGCTAAAAATTTTGATCAGGATAAATTAAATAAAACTGAGCAGATCATTAAACAGGATAGTAAAATAAAGGCCATTGGGGAGATTGGCTTAGATTTTTATTATAATTTAAGTCCCAGAGAGGTACAGGTTAAAGTTTTTCAGGAACAACTTGTTCTGGCCAGGGACAAGGATTTACCCGTGGTTATTCACTCGAGGCAAGCAGAAAGAAAAACAATAGATATTTTAGTTGACCTGGGGTTTAAAGACAAAAAGGTTTTATGGCATTGTTTTGGCAAAGGAAAAGATCTGGCTGAAGAACTCCTGGCCCTGGGCTGGACATTATCCATTCCTGGAACAGTAACTTACCGCAAAAATCATCCACTCCAGGAAGCCGTGCAATCTATTCCCCTGACAAGAATGGTTCTGGAAACGGACTGCCCGTTTCTTACGCCTGAACCATATCGTGGTAAACGCAATGAACCATCATACATTGTTTTTACGGCTCAAAAAATAGCTGAGGTTAAAGAAGTCAAAGTGGATGAAGTCTGGATGACAACGGCTAAAACAACAATTACTTTTTTTGAGCTTTAAAAGATTTAACTGCAAAACTCAAATTTAACCTTTTTGACAAAAATATCAACTTATAACATATTATAATAACTCAACATTCAGCATTCAACATTGCCTGCAAAAAATACCTTTTTGCAGGCGAATCATCATTTAACATTTTATAACAAATTTTTATAACATAAGAGATAAAACTATGAATATTTTAATTTTAACTCAAAGCAAACTACTTA
>OFDI01000132.1_pt1 | contig 11452 bp, 5 predicted proteins | sample 1520301 | NCBI WGS metagenome assembly OFDI01 (sample SAMEA3696446, study PRJEB22514) | metagenome | biome: water; feature: marine; material: hydrothermal vent | place: Pacific Ocean | collected 2014-08-12 | depth 1521 m
ATTTACTGGCTATCCAGATCGACTCATTCAATGGCTTTATCCAAGCTGGCGAAAAAACAAAAAAAGATGTCGGCCTACATGCAGTATTCCAGTCCGTATTCCCGATAACAGCAGTTAACGGTTATGCAGAAATTGAATATGTTGATTACGAACTACAAGAACCAAAATTTAATGTTAAAGAGTGTAAATTACGTGGCGTCACTTTTGCCTCAACACTACGAGTTAAATTGAATCTTGTCTTATTTGACAAGAATGGTTCAACCCTCAAGAAAAAACGCCGAGTTAAGCAAATCACTGAAGAAGATGTTTACTTGGGTCAATTACCACTCATGACCGACACAGGTACTTTTGTTATTAATGGTACAGAACGTGTTGTGGTGTCACAGTTACATAGATCTCCTGGTGTTATTTTTGAACACGATAAGGGTAAAACTCATTCTTCAGGTAAGATCTTATTTTCATCGCGCGTTATCCCTCACCGTGGTTCATGGTTAGATTTTGAATTTGATCATCATGAACATTTATATGCACGAATTGATCGTCGTCGTAAATTACCTGTAACAACGTTATTACGTGCAATGGGCTTAGGCGCAGATGCAATCCTAGATACTTTCTTTGAAAAAATTAACGTTAAACTTAAAGCTAAATCTTGTGATGTTGGCTTGTTACCTGCCAAATTACGTGGTGTGATTGCAGAGTTTGATATTAAATCAGGCAAAGACATCATTGTTGAAAAAGGTCGTCGTATTACCGCTAAGCATACAAAAATGCTGGAAGAGGCAGGTGTTAAATCAATCAATGCGCCGCTTGAATACTTATTGGATAAAGTTATTTCACAAGACTTGATCGATAAAGAAACGGGTGAAATCTTATTTGCTGCCAATACAGTGATTAGCGAAGAGGTGTTAGAAGTATTAAGTGCCAACAAAGTTAAGAAGATTGAAATTCTCTATATTAATGAATCTAAAGGTGGTGCATATATTTCAGACACATTACGTTTAGATGATACGCAAACCGAACTTGAAGCACGCATGAGCATTTATCATGTGATGCGTCCAGGTGAGCCGGCAACAGCAGATGCAGTTAACTTGTTATTTAATAACTTGTTCTTTAAGAATGACCGTTACGATTTATCTAAGGTAGGTCGTATGAAGCTTAATCGTCGTTTAGGCATTAAGTCTGAAACAGGCGAGCATGTGTTAACCAATGATGACATTATCAGTGTTCTTAAGTTGTTAATCGATATTAAAAACGGTAATGATTCCGTTGATGATGTTGACACACTAGCTAACAGACGTGTCAGAGCAATCGGTGAAATGATTGAAAACCAGTTTAGAATTGGTTTGGTTCGTGTTGAAAAAGCCGTTAAAGAGGGCTTGAACTTAGCAGAAACAGATGAATTAACACCACAAGACCTCATTAACTCTAAGCCGGTATCGGCAGCGGTGAGAGAATTCTTTGGCTCTTCTCAGTTGTCACAGTTTATGGATCAAGTGAATCCTTTATCGGGTGTCACGCATAAACGTCGTATTTCAGCCTTAGGTCCAGGTGGTTTAACCCGTGAGCGTGCAGGTTTTGAAGTGCGTGACGTGCATCCATCACACTATGGTCGTTTATGTCCAATTGAAACGCCGGAAGGTCCAAACATTGGCCTGATTAACACATTAGCGGTTTATGCTAAAACCAATGATTATGGTTTCTTAGAAACACCTTATCAGTTAGTTAAAAAAGGCAAAGTAACGGATGAAGTGATTTACGTTTCTGCGATTGATGAGCTTGAGCATACGATTGCACAAGCAAATGCGGCAGTAGATAGTAAGGGTCAACTAATGGATGACTTGATTCCATGTCGTCGTAAAAACGAATTTGTATTGGTAGGCTCTGAAGATGTGACTTTAATTGACATTGATTCCAAGCAAATTTCATCAGTGGCAGCGTCACTGATTCCATTCTTAGAGCATGATGATGCCAACCGTGCACTGATGGGTTCAAACATGCAACGTCAAGCAGTGCCTGTACTAAAGGCAGAGAAGCCATTAGTCGGTACTGGTATTGAGCGTGTTGTTGCAATCGACTCTCGCGTATGTGTTACCGCCAAACATAGTGGTGTGGTTGAGGCCGTAGATGCGTCACGTATTGTTATTCGTGTTGATTCTAAGCAAACCAAAGCGGGCGAGTTAGGTGTTGATATTTACAACTTAACCAAATACGCACGTTCTAACCAAAATACTTGTATTAACCAAAAACCTTTGGTAAAAACAGGCGATAAGATAGTAATAGGCGATGTATTGGCAGATGGCCCATCAACCGATATGGGTGAATTGGCGCTGGGTCAAAACATGAAAATTGCCTTTATGCCTTGGAATGGTTACAACTTTGAGGATTCAATCTTAATTTCAGAAAGAGTGGTACAAGAAGATCGTTACACCACGATTCACATCGAAGAGCTAACTGCGTATTCTCGTGATACTAAATTAGGTCCTGAAGAAATCACTGCTGATATTCCCAATGTGAGCGAATCTGCTTTGGCTAAATTAGACGAAGTTGGTGTGGTTTATGTGGGTGCTCGTGTTAAGGGTGGCGATATTCTTGTTGGTAAAGTAACACCGAAGAGTGAAACCGTACTTTCTCCAGAAGAGAAGTTATTGCGTGCTATTTTTGGTGAAAAAGCCAACAGCGTTAAAGATTCTTCATTACGTATCGGCGCATCAAAATCAGGTGTGGTTATCGACGTACAAGTCTTTACCCGTGACCGTGTTGAAAAAGACACAAGAGCTGTGAGTATTGATGAAGAACGCTTAGCGAAAATCAGAAAAGACATTGATGACGAGTTTGGTATTATTGACGGTGATATATTCCGTCGTATCCGCTTAAAACTTTCTGGCAACGCATTAACCAAAGCGGTCGGTGATATTAAGGCTGGCGAGAAGCTAAACGCTAAACTAATGAAGAAGATTGACAATGCAGACATTGCGAAGCTTAAAGTTGAAGATGCAACTGTAAATAAAGAAGTTGCAGCATTGGTTAAACAAGCCAAAGCCAAGCAAGTTGAATTTGACAAGTTCTTTGAAATTGAACGCGCTAAGATTGCTGAGGGTGCAGAGTTACCACCAGGCGTTATGAAGATGGTTAAAGTTTATGTGGCAACACGTAAAACCCTTCAAGTTGGTGATAAGATGGCTGGACGTCATGGTAACAAGGGTGTGATTTCACGCGTATCTCCAATTGAAGATATGCCTTACCTTGAAGACGGGTCAACCGTTGATGTGGTGCTTAACCCATTAGGTGTGCCATCACGAATGAATGTTGGTCAAGTATTAGAAGTTCACTTAGGTTATGCAGCAAAAGGCTTAGGTTATAAAATTGCCGCAATGTTGGATGAGAAACGCACTGAGATGGTAAAAGAAATCAGAGCATTCTTAGATAAGATTTACAACTCTTACGGAAAGCAAGAAGACTTAGCTTCATTTACCGATGAAGAAATCATTGAGTTGGCTAATAACTTACGCGAAGGTGTGCCAATGGCAACGCCAGTATTTGACGGCATTAAAGAAGAAGACATTAAATCATTATTGAAAATGGCTGATCTTCCAGAGTCTGGTCAAGAGCAGTTATATGATGGCCGTACCGGTGAGGCGTTTGATCGCCCAGTAACGGTTGGTTACATGCATATGCTTAAGCTTAATCACTTAGTAGATGACAAGATGCATGCTCGTTCAACTGGTCCTTACTCATTAGTAACGCAACAGCCATTGAGTGGTAAAGCACAGTTTGGTGGTCAACGCTTTGGTGAGATGGAAGTTTGGGCGCTAGAAGCTTACGGTGCAGCACACACATTGCGTGAAATGCTAACCGTGAAGTCAGATGACGTTGCTGGCCGTGCGAAGATGTATAAGAGTATTGTTGATGGTGTTAACGTGACTGAGTCAGTCATGCCAGAATCATTTAACGTATTGGTCAAAGAGATCCGATCGTTAGGTATTGACGTTGAACTTGAGCAACACTAATAGGAGAATCCGATGAAAGATTTATTACAAATTTTAAAACAGCAGAATAAAGAGCAAGATTTTGATGCGATTCGAGTTGGACTGGCTTCTCCTGAGAAGATTCGTTCATGGTCATATGGTGAGGTAAAAAAACCTGAAACCATTAACTACCGTACATTCAAACCTGAAAGAGAAGGTTTATTCTGTGCTAAGATTTTTGGTCCAATGAAAGATTTCGAGTGTTTGTGTGGTAAATACAAGCGCATGAAGTTCCGTAACGTCGTTTGTGAAAAATGTGGCGTTGAAGTTACCTTATCTAAGGTTCGTCGTGAGCGTATGGGTCACATTGAGTTAGCTGCACCAGTTGCACATATTTGGTACCTTAAATCATTACCTTCTCGTTTAGGTCTATTGATGGATATGACGCTTAAAGACATTGAGCGTGTACTATATTTTGAAGCTTTCTTAGTGACCGATCCTGGTTCTACACCACTCGTACACAAGCAATTATTAACCGAAGAGATGTACTTTGATGCACTCGATGAATACGGTGATGATGAGTTTGAAGCGAAAATGGGTGCTGAAGCCATTCAAGATGTTTTAGCAGAAATGCAGCTTGAAAAAGAAGCAGCTAATTTGCGTGAAGACAGCTTAAACACTAAATCTCAAACCAAGCTTAAGAAGTACAATAAACGTCTTAAGTTAATCGATTCATTAATCCAATCAGGTAATAAGCCAGAATGGATGGTGTTAAAAGTATTACCAATTCTTCCGCCAGATTTACGCCCATTAGTGCCGTTAGATGGTGGTCGTTTTGCAACTTCTGATCTGAACGATTTATACCGTCGTGTGATTAACCGTAACAACCGTTTAGGTCGTTTATTAGAGTTAGATGCGCCAGAAATTATTGTTCGTAACGAAAAGCGTATGTTGCAAGAAGCGGTTGATTCATTGATTGATAATGGTCGTCGTGGCCGTGCCGTGATGGGTAATAATCGTCGTCCGCTTAAATCAATTGCTGACATGATTAAAGGCAAGCAAGGTCGCTTCCGTCAAAACTTACTCGGTAAGCGTGTTGACTATTCAGGTCGTTCAGTTATTGTCTGTGGTCCATATCTTAAATTACATCAGTGTGGTTTACCAAAGAAAATGGCATTAGAGTTATTTAAGCCGTTTATTTATAACCGCCTAATAGCTCAGGGTTTATCCTCAACTATTAAAGCCGCTAAGAAGATGGTGGAAAGTGAGGTGCCTGAAGTATGGGATATCCTTGAAAAGGTAGTACACCAACATCCAGTGTTACTTAATCGCGCGCCAACATTGCACCGTTTAGGTATTCAAGCGTTTGAGCCTTTATTGATTGAAGGTAAGGCGATTCAATTGCACCCACTTGTTTGTGGCGCATTTAACGCTGACTTTGATGGTGATCAGATGGCAGTACACGTACCATTATCTGAAGAAGCGCAATTGGAAGCAAGAACTCTAATGTTAGCCTCTAACAATGTATTGCACCTTGCGAGTGGTGAGCCAATTATTGTCCCTTCACAGGACGTTATTTTGGGCTTGTATTACATGACGCGTGACAAGATTAATCAAAAAGGCGAAGGCATGATTTTTGTTAATCCAGCCGAGGCTTTAAACGCTTATGAATCTGGCGCTGCCACACTACATGCAAAGGTTAAGTTACGTATTCAAGAATATGAAAGAGTTGATGGCAAATACCAGCCAACAACAAAACGTGTTGTTGACACAACGATTGGCCGTGCAATCTTCTCAAGAATTTTGCCAGCCGGTTTGTCGTTCGATTTAATCAACGAAGCCATTTCTAAGAAAGTAGTTTCTAATTTGATTCATGTTTGTTATCAAACGCAAGAGTTAAAAGACACGGTTATTTTTGCCGATCAGATGATGTATATGGGTTTCCAATACTCAACTAAGTCAGGTATTTCGTTCTGTTCAAATGACATGACTATTCCTGACACTAAAGCAGGCATGATTGAAGCAGCGGAATCACAAGTGAAAGACGTGCAAAAGCAGTACTCACAAGGTGTGGTAACTGATGGTGAGCGTTATAATAAGGTGATTGATATTTGGTCTCGCACTTCAGAGAAAGTGGCCAAGGCAATGATGGATGAAATCGGTTTTGAAGATTTCATTAATGCCGATGGTAAGACTGAAAAACTGGCCTCGTTTAACTCGGTCTATATGATGGCTGATTCTGGTGCTAGGGGTTCTCCAGCACAGATGCGTCAGTTAGCCGGTATGCGTGGTCTAATGGCCAAGCCTGATGGGTCAATCATTGAAACACCTATTACTTCAAACTTCCGTGAAGGTTTGAACAACATGCAATACTTTATTTCAACACACGGTGCACGTAAAGGTCTAGCTGATACCGCACTAAAAACAGCAAACTCGGGTTACTTAACCCGTCGTTTGGTGGATGTTGGTCAAGATTTAGTGGTTAATGAGTTCGATTGTGGTACTGAAAATGGACTCATCAAAAAAGCCTCAATTGAGGGTGGTATTATTGTGCAAACACTTGGCGCCGCAGTACTAGGTCGTGTGATGGCTGAAGATGTATTGGTACCAGATTCAACGGAAGTATTTTTGGCTAAAGGTCATTTAGTGACTTTGGAAGACAAAGATAAGATCGATGAATTAGGTGTTGAATCAATCAAAGCGCGTTCTACCATTACATGTGACACTCGCTATGGCGTTTGTTCAGCATGTTATGGTAACGACATGGCTCGTGGTCATCAGATTGGTGTTGGTGAGGCCGTTGGCGTTATCGCAGCACAGTCTATCGGTGAGCCGGGTACACAGTTAACCATGCGTACGTTCCACATTGGTGGTGCAGCATCTGCATCAACAGCGGTAAGTAGTGTCAACATAAATACAGACGGTGTCGCTCATTTAGAAGGCATGAAGTCAATTACTAACGCTAATGGCGACCTAGTGGTGATTTCTCGTTCGGCTGAAGTTACGATTCGTAATACCAGAGGCCAAGAAGTTGAGCGTTATAAGATTCCTTATGGTGCGATCGTTCATGTTCAAGATGGTGGTGCTGTTAAAGCAAAAGATAAGATTGCAGATTGGGATCCGCATACGCATCCAATTATTTCTGAGCAGTCAGGTCGCGTGGTTTTTGTTGATTTTGTTGAAGGTGTTACAGTTAACAAAAATACAGATCCATTAACCGGCTTAACTTTCTTCGAGATGATTGATGAAGCGGAAAGATCAGCAGCAGCGAAAGGCTTGAAACCACTGATTAAGATGGTGGACGAAAAAGATTCAGAGATGGTGCTATCAACGCATTACTTGCCTTCAACAGTAAAGATCAACCTAGAAGACAATCAAGTCATCACCGCAGGTGAAGTCTTGGCTAAGATTCCAAAAGATCAATCTAAGACCAGTGATATTACCGGTGGTCTACCACGTGTTGCTGACTTATTTGAAGCACGTAAAGCGAAAGATCATTCAATCCTTGCAGAAACAGCCGGTGTTATTAGTTTTGGCAATCCGACTAAATCTAAAGACCGTTTGGTTATTACCTCGAAAGAGGGTGAAGCGACTGAGATGATGATCCATAAATGGCGTCAAATTAACGTCTTTGATGGTGAAACAGTTGAAAAAGGCGACGTGGTTTCTGATGGACCGTCTAATCCGCACGATATCTTACGTTTGTTGGGTGTTGAGGCTTTGGCTAACTATGTGGTTAAAGAAGTGCAAAATGTTTATCGCTTACAAGGTGTAAATATTTCAGACAAGCACATCGAAGTCATTGTTAAGCAAATGCTACGTAAAGTTGAAGTGCTTGATGCGGGTGATTCTTCATTCGTGAATGGTGAGACTGCAGAGTATGGCCGTGTTATTGATACCAATAAACAACTAACAGCACAAGGTAAAGATCTAGTGATTTACCAAAGACTGCTAATGGGTATTACCAAAGCGTCATTGGCAACAGAGTCATTTATTTCTGCGGCGTCGTTCCAGGAAACAACACGCGTTCTAACCGAAGCCTCAACCACAGGTCGTGTCGATACATTGCAAGGCCTGAAAGAAAACGTGATTGTGGGTCGTTTAATCCCGGCAGGTACTGGCTTTACGTACCACCAAGAGAAGCGCGCGAAGCGCGCTGCAAGCGTTATGCAAACAGCCGATGCAGAATTAGCACTTTCAGCACAGTTGAGTGAAGCAGAAGAGGCGACTGAAGAGTAGTAAGAAACTTCACTAATAAAAAAACCGCAGTCAGTGATGGCTGCGGTTTTTTTTCGTCCGCAATTAAGACACACGCGCCATATCAACAACGCTTGGTATAAAATGCGATTATGAATAAATCAAGTTTTGATCAACATGTGGCAGATGGGTACAATCACATCCCCGTCTATAAAGCCGTCGCCATTGATACAGATACCGCATTAGGCCTATATTTAAAATTAGCCAACAACCCTTACTCTTATTTGTTTGAGTCAGTTCAAGGTGGTGAAAAATGGGGTCGCTACTCAATGATTGGCCTACATGCGCAAACCGTTATCAAAGTGTTTGACCATGAAGTTCGTATTGAGCAAGAGGGTAAACTATTAGAATCAACCGAAGTTGAAGACCCATTAGCTTGGGTTGAGCAATATTTAGATCAATACAAAGTGCCAGAGTTAGAAGTCTTGCCAGATTTTAATGGCGGCTTGGTGGGTTACTTTGGTTATGAAATTATTCGCTATATCGAGCCTAGACTGTCTAGCATCGACAAGCCTGATGAGCTCGGTGTAGCGGATATCTTGCTAATGGTGTCAAACGATTTAGTCGTGTTTGACAATCTACTTAACCAAGCTTTTGTGATTACTCATATCGATCCAAGCAAACAAAGTTATAAGGATGCACTCAGTCGTTTAGAGGAAATTACGAAGCAAATTGATCAACCATTAGAATCAACTAGCTATCAATCAGACCATATTACTGAGCAAGATTTCGTCTCAAGTTTTGGTGAAGAGAACTACAAAAACACCGTTAAAAAAATCCAAGAATACATTGTCGCAGGTGATGTGATGCAAGTCGTGCCTTCACAACGCCTCAGTTGTAAATTTAGCGCACCACCAGTGGAGTTGTATCGTCAACTTAGGCGTCTTAACCCATCCCCTTATATGTATTACCTTAATTTAGAGGATGCAGCAATTGTAGGTTCTTCACCAGAAATTCTAACTCGCGTCGATGGTGATAGGCGCGCAACCGTTCGCCCAATCGCTGGTACACGCTCTCGTGGTGTCAATGAAAAGGAAGACTTGGCGCTAGAAAAAGACTTGTTAGCTGACGAAAAAGAAATTGCCGAGCATTTAATGTTGATTGACCTTGGTCGTAATGACCTTGGTCGTATTGCCAAAACTGGCACAGTCGAACTTACGGATAAGATGTTTGTTGAACGTTATTCACACGTAATGCATATTGTCTCGAACGTTGAATGCGAGCTTCAAGATAACATGAGCGCGATGGATGTACTTAAGGCCACCTTCCCAGCAGGTACACTCAGTGGTGCGCCAAAAGTACGTGCAATGGAAATTATCAACGAAGTTGAGCCACTTAAGCGTAATATCTATTCAGGCGCCATTGGTTACTTGTCGTGGCATGGTTGTATGGATATGGCCATTGCCATACGTACAGCTGTAGTAAAGGACGAAATTCTTTACGTGCAAGCAGGCGCAGGTATTGTTTATGATTCAGTGCCACAATCAGAATGGGATGAAACTATGCACAAAGCACGAGCACTAATTAAAGCCGCCGAACAAGTTTGAGATAAGCAAGAATAAAAGAAACTATATTAGGTTTTCATAAAAGTGTTGCATTTGTATTTTTTATGGTTATCATGGAAGCTTTAGTAGGGTTGTAACTCCTTACGCGGGGGTTGTATTTTTTTAATATATAAAGAGGAGAGAAGCATGAAGAAAACCATTTCTTCTATCTCAGCAGTTGTGACATTGGCGACATTATTTATGATGCCAATGGAAGCAGGTGCTAAAGAGATGACGGACGAAGAAGTCACTTTCGGTCGTAAAGCAGGTAACTGCTTAGCATGTCACATGATTCCAGGCGGTAACTTGCCGGGTAATATCGGTCCACCATTACTTGCGATGAAAGCAAGATATCCAGATAAAGCAGTGTTAAAGGCGCAAGTTTATGACGCTACAGTTAGAAATCCAAGTTCAATCATGCCTCCGTTCGGAAAGCATGGTATCTTAACGGATAAGCAGCTTAATCAGGTTGTAAATTACATTTATTCTAAATAAGGAGAAAAATAATGAAAAGAAGATTATTTTTAAAAAGCGCAATGGCAGGTTCTGCAGTTGCAACAGCAGTAGGCGCAGGCTTACTTACACCATCAATGGTTTTTGCTAACTCAGCAGACTTTAAAGCTGTATCAGATGCGGCAGGTGCTTCAGCAGCAGGCGCTGGTAAAGGCTCGTTTAAGTTTAAAGCCCCTAAGATTGCTGAAAACGGTGCAGTAGTGCCAATGACAGTAGATGCTTCTAAAATGGACGGCGTGACTAACATTTCTTTCTATGTTGTCAACAACGGTACACCATTAGCAGCTTCGTTCAATTTGTCTGGTGCTCAAGGTTATGTTTCTACTCGTATTAAGATGGGTAAAACTTCTCCGGTAGACGCATTGGTTACTGCAGGTGGTACAACAACTAAAGTATCGCAAGAAGTTAAAGTAACAATTGGCGGCTGTGGCGGTTAATTATTAATTATTAATTAATAAATTAAATAAAATATTAAAGGAGAATAAAAAATGGCAAAGATTAAATTAAAGCCTAAAGCTAGAAAAGGTGTTATTGGTATCAAGTGTTTAATTAAACACCCAATGGAAACTGGTTTACGTAAGAAAAAAGGTAAATTAGTAGCTGCAAATCACATTGTTCACATGGTTGTATCGCACAACGGTAACAAAATAGTTGATGCAGATATTGGTAGCTCTATTTCTAAAGACCCGTACTTTAAATTCAACGTTGCTGGCGCTAAAGGCGACACAATCGAACTTAAGTATAAAGACAACAAAGGTAAAACAGGCTCTAAGACTGCTAAGTCTAAGTAACTGATTACTATTGAGGAGAGATTAATGAAAAAACTAATAACTGCAGTCGTCAGTTTAGGTTTAATGATTGGCACCGCATCTGCTGGTACAGATGTAGACGCTGATCGTAAAGCCTTTGTTGGCCACTTTAAATCAATTAAGCCTAATGTTGAGTTTGCAGATTACACGATTGGTGTATATGCTTACGATGAAGGTTCTAGAGATCAGTTTGAAGAGATCTTAGACGGCATTCCACCGTATGAAGAAGCAGTGGAAAAAGGCGAAGCGGAGTTTGAAAAGTTTGGTTTAGCTAAATGTACGGCGCTTGCAGATCCTGCAGCGGCACGTTTAGCACACCCATACTATGATGATGCAGCTGGTACAGTGGTAACACTAGAAGGCA
>OFDI01000133.1_pt1 | contig 11401 bp, 5 predicted proteins | sample 1520301 | NCBI WGS metagenome assembly OFDI01 (sample SAMEA3696446, study PRJEB22514) | metagenome | biome: water; feature: marine; material: hydrothermal vent | place: Pacific Ocean | collected 2014-08-12 | depth 1521 m
CCAGCGGTAGAGTTTTTACTAACCCTACCCATAGATACTTGGACTGGTAGCATTAGTCACTATGAAACTTCAAATATTTATGTTTTACTACTGACTAATTATAATGTTCGCCTCTCATCCAACGATTAAAATCGTTGGAACCTTCTCGGCGGTTTATCGTAAATAACCTAAAATAACAAATAAGAAATACTTAATATATAAATAGATAAATAAATAAAAGGTTGATTAAATGACTATGACAGAATTTTTAGAATTAGGATTAAGTGAAGAGACAATAAAAGCACTTGAAAAAAAAGGATTTAAACACCCAACACCAATTCAAAAAAAGGCAATCCCAATGTTATTGGGCGGGGATTATGATGTTGTTGGACAGGCACAAACAGGAACAGGAAAAACAGCGGCATTCGGGCTTCCAATTATTGAAAAATTGGAAAACACTGACAAAGAAGTTCAAGCTATCGTACTTACACCAACAAGAGAGTTGGCTTTACAGGTAGCTGATGAGCTTAACTCATTAAAAGGAAGCAAAAATTTAAGAATTGTGGCAATGTATGGCGGACAGCCAATACAAGAACAAATAAGACAATTAAAAAAAGGAGTAAATGTTGTAGTGGGAACACCTGGGAGAATTTTAGACCACTTAAAAAGGGGCACTTTAAGATTACATACGATAAAATATTTTGTTCTCGATGAAGCCGATGAAATGCTTGATATGGGATTCATTGACGATATTGAGGATATAATTAGATACACAAACCCAGATAAAAAAATGCTATTATTCTCTGCAACACTTCCAAGAAGAATTATGGGATTGGCAAAAAGATATATGGGCAAATATAAAGTAATAAGTGTTAAATCAGAAAACTTAACAACGGATATGGTTGAACAAGTTTATTATGAAGTAAGGAGCTCCGATAAATTTGAAGCACTATGTAGGGTAATTGATATAAATAAGGAATTCTATGGAATTGTGTTTTGTAAGACAAGAGCCGATGTAAATGATGTTGCCAACAAATTATCTGCCAAAGGATACTTTGCAGAGGGTCTTCACGGCGATATAGCTCAAAACCAAAGAGAAAAAATATTAAACAGATTTAAAGCTAAAAGAACAAAAATACTTGTAGCTACCGATGTTGCAGCAAGAGGAATTGATGTAACTGATTTAACCCATGTTGTAAATTATGATATTCCACAAAACCCAGAAGCTTATGTCCATAGGATTGGAAGAACAGGTAGAGCTGGAAAAAGAGGGGTAGCAATTACCTTTGTTCAACCTGATGAATTCAGAAGATTAAAGGACATAAAGAGAACGGCAAAAACAGAGATAGCTAAAAAAGATGTTCCATCAATTGAAGAAATTAAGGAAGTTAAAAAAACCGCTGTAATGGATAAAATCTACAATATCATAGAAGCAGAAGATTGCGAAGGATATTTAGACCTTGCAGAAGGATTATTGGAGAACAATGAAGACCCTAAAAAAGTAGTAGCTTCACTTCTAAAATATGCTTTCCATGATGAATTAAATAAAAAATATGGAAAAATGAAACAAGTTAGAAATGTAAAAGAAGTTAAGAGCGGACAAAATAGGTTATTCATTGCCCAAGGAAAAAGGGACGGAATGAACCCTAAAAGATTAGTGGATTACATTGAGGAAGAATCAGGTGTAAGAAGTAGATTTATAGATGATGTTATGGTGCTTGAAAACTTTTCATATATTACAGTATCTTCAAGGGATGCGGACAAAATTATAAGGGCTTTGGGAACAAATCCAAGAAATGGGAAGCCAATGGCAGAGAAAGCCAAGCAGAGAAGAGGATAATTATAGGGTATTCAAAAGTTTTCATAATTTATTTTTATTATTTTTTTAATTTTTTTCTTTCTTTTTTAAGTTAATTTTATTTTAATTTTTTTCGGAGCTCCCATAATATTAAATCCCATAATATTAAATATAGTTAAAACAACTATATTTTAAGAAAATATGGGTAGTGTAATTTATGGAAAAAATAGAACAAGGAAAAAAAGTAATGGTTGTAAGTGCCGTATTAACATTATTTATAGCAGTTTTAAAGGGAATCATTGGATATATTTCTGGAAGTGTGGCACTTATTGCAGATGCCTTACATTCTTTATCTGATGTATTGGGTCCTATTGCCGTGTATGTGGGGCTAAAAATTGCCCAAAAGAAACCAAATATGAAATTTCCCTATGGATACAGTAGGGCGGAAACTCTCGCTTCTTTATTTGTATCTTTTATAATATTTTTAACGGGTGTTGAAACATTAAGACAATCTATTAATAAATTCTTTAATCCATCTCCAATATCCCATTATGGTCCCGTAATTTTAGTAATATTGGTATCTATTGGTATCACATATTATTTATACAAATATAAGACAAAAGTAGGGGCTGAAATCGGCTCTGACGCCATGGTGGGTGAAGGGACTCATTCTTTGGTAGATGCATATACTACAATTACCATATTATTTGCTGTTGCTGGTTCTTACATGGGCTATTATATAGTAGAACCAATTGTTGGAGGGATAATAAGTTTTATAGTAATCGGATTGGGCTTAAAAATGGCTAAAAATGATATTTACGCCTTAATGGATTTTTGCGACGAGGAAACTACCAATAAAATAAAAAAAATAACATTAAGTGTTAAGGGGGTTGAGGGAGCTCACAACATAAAGGCACGAAAATCTGGACCATTTATATATTGTGATATGCACATTGAAGTAGATGAGGAGCTCCCTTTAAATGTGGCACATGAAATTTCGGAAAATGTAGAAAAAGAAATAAAGAATAATATACCGAATATTAATGGAGTTGTGATTCATATTGACCCAATAATGAAAAAAGATGCCATAATAGCAATTCCAATAATATTAACTGATAAGGAAGTAAATAATTTAATATCTGCCAATAAAATTACAACAACCAATTTGGATATGGAAAAGGCACTGAATTATAAAATAAATGATAAATTTGCCACTGCAAAATATTTTTTAATTGTTGATATGGATTGCGATATTATTAAAAGATGCAAAATTATAGAAAATACATTAAATAAATTGGATAGAAAAAAAGCCATAGCAATTTTTGATTTGCTAAATAAACAAGATGTAAATTCTACAATTGTTAAAGACATTGGTGTAGGTATGGATAATACCCTTAGAAGTAGGGGTATTAAAATTATTAAAACTGATAAAGATACGCCAAAAGATGCTTTATTGGATATTAAAAAACTAAAAATAAAAAATAATATAAAAAATTAAAAATAATATATTTTTATAATTATTCTGGTTTTGCCATTAATTCGGTTTTATTTAATCTTTTTCCGTCTGCTCCGTGTGGTTTTCTGCTTACACTATCGGTAGCTTTTTCTAATTCTCTTGCTTCATCTACTAATTTAGCTGCTGTTCTTATCATTTCGTGTGCTGATGCTACAATAGGGATGTATTTTTCCATTTCTTTTGTCATAAAGCATCCTTTAACATCGATGTTAGCAACTTGTTCAGCCATTACAAATGCAGCCATTGCCTTAGCTTTTGCGTATGGGTTTGAGAATTCCGCCGCTGCAACAGCTTTTGCATCTGTTACTACTATTTTTGGCAATTCAATCTCATTTCCAGCTTCAACTGCTTCAACTATGTCATCAATAGCATTTTGAACAACTCTCGCGGCTCCTGTTCCTGCCAAAACTCTTATTACATCTGCGTTAAACATTGACATTTCAACAGGGTCTAAAAATTGTCTTCTTGCTCCTATCATTGGGTCGCACTTAATTAAAATGTATCCCAATCCCTCTTCTGCCATTTTATCTTTTACTTTAATTCCCGGAGCATCTCCGATTATAACTGATGGAATTCCACTTGCACTTAAAATTTCTCTTGCTTTTGCTGGTCCTGGTGCGGCTGGGTTTGGTCCAATATATATTATGAAATCTGGTTTTATGTCTTCTACCATTTTGGTGCTTACTTCTACTACTTGGTCAGGTCCCATTTTTGCTCCACTTCCAATTACTCTAACATCAATGTTTCCCCTATCTGCTCTTTCATCTAATGCTAAATCAATTAATGGAGACATTCCTATATTTCCACATTTTATAATTCCTATTTTTACAACCATTTTATCACCGTTGTTGTTGATGTAGTATTATAATATTATATTGCATATCACTTATATTTATTAGTTGCTATTTTATATGTTATATGGTATTATTAGATTATTTAATAACTAAAATTATAATATTATAATTCAAATTCTCCTTTTTCAATTCTCCTTTTTAAATCTCGGGCAAGTTTTAAAGCTCTTTCTCTGTCTGACTGTCTGCAAGTTATCGGAGCTCCACAAATGCTATTTCTTTTCATTGAGAATATGCCATAGGGGCAACCTTCGACACAAACACCACAGCCAAAACAATCCTCATTTGGTAGCTTCCTATTTCCTAAATGTTTTATTGGTTTAATTGCATTTGTAGGGCATAATCTTTGAGCTATGCAAACATCGCACATTCTACATCTTTCAACATTTACATTAGGTCTTAATTCGCAATCTTTCCATACTTCCGAATAAGTTCCTGTATCAATTAATGTTCTTCCTACTACATCTGTAAGATTTAATGGTATTTCTTCATCAAGAGTTTTTAAATATTCTTTATTTTCTTTATTCATCTCTATTGGAATTGCTATTGTATTATAAATCTCAACTCCTCCTGAAGTTATAAATCCACCTACATAATGGGCATTCATTTCTTTAATGTCTGCCGAGACCATGATATTTGGCTTTTCTGCTGTATGTCGTGTGCCGTATCCTAATATAATACCTTCCGCACCATTATATAGAATTTTTTTTCCAAGGAGCTCCTTTTCAGCATCCTTTATATTACTACTTAATTTCATATTTTGAAGCGGATTTATTTCTCCGCAACCTGAAAAAGATGCTTCTCCTTTTTTTAATCGTCTTCTGTGGAATATGGTTTTTATGGACTCTTCCCTATCTCCTATGTTTGTAAGGGCAACATAATTTTTAAAGGCATTTCTCGTTCCAATCATTTTTGCCGTTGGAATGTCATCAATCGTTATTGTTTTATTGTATGTTTTGCCGTTGCTAATTACTTCCACGACTATATCTTTTTTGGAGATAAGGTCTTTAAATAAAAACCCGCCTCCATAATTGCCAGTATAATTCGTCCCATATATTGTAATATCAACATTTCCTAAAAATTCATTGGGACAAGGTCCTACATATCCTTCTACTCCGTTTAAATAAACTTTTTCGGCTTTTCTAAATGATTTAGGTTCTGCAACAGGAATATGGAAAATACCCATAGTCCCAGACATAATGCCACAAGTTGCCGTAGTAATTATGTCTATTTCATCAATTTTGTCTTCTTCGTTATTTCTAATCATTTGTTTTAATTTATCAACTGTAATTACTACTTTATCAGAATCTATACTCATGCAATCACCATATAGTTTATATTTAAAATATTTTAAAAATAATGATACTTGATAAGATAAAACGTTTTCACAACTATATTATATTTACAATATATAGTTCTGAATTTTGTAAATTATATAAAAAAAGGAATAAAAAAAGCAAAATATTGGTATCACTTACGAAGTAAGCGAATAATAAATTGCGAAGCACTCTGTCTAATTAAGGTTTATTAATAACTACTGGGGCACCGTTTTTCCATTGAACAAACATTGGCTCATCGGGTATGGTGTCCAATAGTTTGAAGTATTCTACTGCGGCTTTTGTTCCCCATCTGTCAGAACCAGCTAAGAGTATTACGGTATGTCCGTTTATTAGCTGTTTTTGGATTACTCCCACATTTTCGCCGGGGTATTCATTTGTTATTTTTATTTTGAATGACCACTCATATTTTTTAACTACGGGATTTGCCACAGGTCCGCCAACTAAAATACAGTTCTCATTTATTTCCTGCGATTTATTGTATCTTTCATACGAGCTTTTAAGGCTTTTTGCCGATAGATTTTCGTCTATTGGGCTACCAACAATTAACTTTACATTATTTATGAAGTTTTTAATATTTAGCGATACAATTCCATCAGTAGGTATATGTCCGCCCCCTCCACTGCTTGAAGATGTGGGAGATGTGGAGACACTACTACTGTCTTCTGTCTGAATACTTGTTGAGTAAGATATTACCAATACTGGGTCTTTAACTAATGTAATTTCTAAGGTTCTGTTGTGTGTAATATACCATCCTACGGATGTATTCACAGCACTACTTCCGAATTCTTTTAATTCAATTTCATCAGCCTTAATTGTTAAATTACTGGTGTTAATATCTCCAATGGGAACTTCAAGGGTAATGAATCCTTTATTTGATGTATTTGTAATGTTCATTGTAATGTTTGTAATTATAAGCTTTTTATCTGGAAGTATGTATTCCTTAACCGTTTTTGATATATTTGTAATGTTGAATCCATTTATTATTGCAGGTTTTATATTTTCTAATATTTCATCTGCAATCTGTTCTGCTGATGTTTTATCTTTGGTGTTATTATGTATTATTTCGTCAGATTTATTATATACTTCTTCAATTGCTGAAGTGTTGAGTTCGTTTATTACTTTATCTATTGTAGCGTTGATTAATGGAATTGTAATGTTTAGTGGTGTTTCATTTAATTGAATGATTGAAATGTTCATGTTTTCCATTGGAATGATTTTTATCTCATCTATTTTGATTTTGTTTGTAATTGTTGAGTTTAGTTTTATCTTGTTGTTGAATTTGTAATTATCTTCATCTAATAAGTTGATTTCTTTTAATTCTATTGTGCAGTTTTTGGATGTATTTGTAATGTTTAATGTTAATTTCAATATTGTAAATGTCCCTGTCCCGTTTTCTACTGTTCCATTAAAGTAATTTGATGTTGTATTTATGTCCGATAATGAGTAGTTAATTACTTCTAAGTTTGTTAAGTTTAATGTTCCGTTGAATTCTGTAATTGGTCTTTTGTTGTTTGGATTTGTAATTATTATTGATGCGTTTATTAATGTGTTATTTGTAGATTCTGTTGATTCTATTTCGATAAATACTGGCTGTTCGATTATGTTTAACTCTTTTGTTTTTATGTTGTTTATTTCATTTTCTTCATCTATATTGTTTGTTGAATCTGCGTATGCGGTTATTGTTATTTTTCCCGTATTATTTGGAGTCCAATTAAATGTTAGTGTTGTTTCTTCTCCTATTGGTAATCCATCGTCTATTGTTTTTGTTATTGTGGTTCCATCAATATCTAATGATAAGTTAAATGCTCCTGCATCAGCATAATGACCAATATTTTTAATTGTTAATGATATTGTTGTTGGTGTTCTGTAATATGCTTCATCTACTTCAATGTTTGTTATTGTTAAGTCTGCTCCAAGAATTATTGGTTCTGAAATATTTGCATTTCCGTTGAAGTCCTCTGCATATAATGCGTAGTAGTATGTTCCATCAGGTAGATAATCATGTATGAATTCTGTATTATTTGTTATTTCAATTTCTCCAATTTCAATCCATGTATCTGTGCTGTTTTCATCGATTGCTGGAGCATAGAATGTTAAAATGTTTCCTTCATCTAATTCGACATATTCTTTTGAAAATAATATATTTCCGTTTTCATCTATTTCATAAGGGATTGCATATATTTCTTCAATTTCCCAATTTTCAGGGTTAATTAACATGTATAATACTGCCATTTCTGTATAATTATCTCTTGTTAAATCTATTTCAGCACTGTATATGTATAAGCCATCTTCACTTACTTCTTCAAAGACTAATGGTATTGGAACTTCTGAATCTGTTGTGTTATCATATAAATATATCCATTCACCATTCCATTCTGGAAGAATGTATGTTCCATTTGTTTTATTATATATTGGAGTATCTGTGCCCAATATAATCATGCTTCCATTTTCTTCTGCAATATATATCATTTCTACATCTGAAACTGCAAGATTATCATTAACTTCATACTCATTATATCCAACCATCTGGATTGTTGGACTTTCGTTATCATCATAATGCAATTTATTTACAAAATCATACCATTCATCTGAAACTCTAACATACCAATATTCATCTATTTTATTTAGTGGATTGTTTGGTGAAAATATTGACACACCATAGGAATTTGGTTTTTCTGAGTCATGTTTTGAATAAATTACAAAGTCATCAATTGAATTAATTAAATCATCTGCTTCGGATATATTAGATATTTTCTCATCTGTAATTGTTGCAAAGTGTTTAATGTCAATAGATATTTCAGTATCGTCTTTTTCGGATTTTCCAAAGTCCTGTGCTTCTACCACTGATTGAACTATTTCTTCATAGTATTCATCAGGATATGCCAAATCATATAATTTCACTGAAAGATTATTCAAACTATTTATTACTTCATCAGTTTTACTTAGATTAACCAATGATAAAGTTTTGCATGGGTCATGATTTGGATTATTTATAAAACTATCTACAATGACCTTTCCAAGTTCTACGGTTGATATGTTAGGATTTGTAGTTAAATTTCCAATGATTGCTTCATAATCCCATCCATGTCCTGGTTCAAGTTCTTCTGATGCTACCATGTAATTTCCAAAGTTATCTACTGTATTAGCAACTTCTAAACTTGCCATCAAACAGGCATCAAATCCTATTAAGTCAAATGTTATGTTCGTTGAATTTAATGCTTCTCTAAGTTCTGTAAGGTTTAAACCATCATTATTATGATTCTCATCGAATCCATATCCATCATACGCCGCTCCATGGTCCCAGAATATTAAAATGTATCTATCTCCAGAACAGTTATTTTCTACGAATTGCAAGAAGTTTTTTAATGTTTCTGCATCTCCCATGTTTGCATTTGTGTCTTTATAGATATAACATGTATTGTCGTTGCTGTCATATCCGTCAATATAACCATCTGTTAAATCATTATCCAAATCTGTTATATTTGCATAAGTTATACCTTCCCATCCATCTTTATATGCTCCACCATAAGCAATGACAATTTCCATATCATTTGTTGGATTTTTTTGATAACCATTTATCATTTCATTAATATCGTTAGTTCCTGCATTACCTCCGCTTTCTAAATCACTACCTACCATATATACAGCAACTATTGTTTTTATTGGTGCTGATTCATTTGTATTATTTTCTTCTTTTCCATTTATGATATAGTTTTCAACTGGTGCTATTAGTGGATATGAATCTTTGTTATCTAAACCGAAATCGATTATTATATAAGCAGTATCCCCAATTCCATCTCCATTATTATCTGTTCCGTTATAATCAGAGTAATGGTTTCCTAAGTAGTTAGTGTAGGTTTTTCCGTTGTATGTGTAGTTTATTGGTGTTGGTGAGTGGAATGTGTTGTTGTATGTGTTATAAACACCAATGCCAATACTATAGTCGTTATCTATGAAATTATTGAGATAAATTGCGTTGTTGGATGAATCAGAAAGGTAGATTCCATAATCATTATTCAAAGCATTTACATTAGTTATTATGTTATTGGATGAACCCCAAAGGTAGATTCCACACCAACTATTCAAAGCATTTACACTTGCTATTGTATTGTTTGATGAATACTCAAGGTAGATTCCTTTAATATTGTTATATAAAGCAGTTATATTGGTTATTTTACTATTTGAAACATTAATGAATTCAAGTCCAACTGTTGCATTATTTAATGATAAATCTTTCACTGTTATATTAATACAACTTATGGCTATTACCTGCCCTGCATTGTTGTCAATTACTTTATCCTTTTCATTTTCTAAGTAGATTAATGGTTTTCCATTGATAGTGTTGTTTTTTACTTTGTTATTGTATGAATCTTCAGCAACAAATAATCCACAATTTTCAAATGTGTTATTTGCTATTATGTTATTGGATGAATCAGTAAGGAAGATTCCTTTAACATTATTCAAAGCATTTACACTTGCTATTGTATTGTTTGATGAAGAATCAAGGGAGATTCCACACATAAACTCCCTAATAGTCAAATTCTTTATTGTAATATTTTTACCATTATTTACATAAACTCCATAAGTATATTCTGTATTATTCCCATCTAAAACCTTTCCATTTCCATCTAATACGACATTATCCACATCTATTGTAATTGCTGTTGTTGTTAGGTTTGTGCAGGTGGTATTTAGTATGTAATATCCACTCTGATTTATTGTGTATGGAAGGGAATTTATGTATTTTACATTTACAGTTTCTTCTTCTGTTGTTGGGACAGGTATTGGAGCAACCGCCAAATCATCGCTAACATTTGCGATAGTGATATTTATTATGATGTTCTCCCCATCCTCATAAACATGGGCGTAATATCTTTCCCAATTTGTGTCAAATATCTCAGATTTATTTATTAAATATTTTGCCCATTCATCTTCAAATACATCATCATATTTTGCTTTTATTGTGTAGGTAATGTATCCCGAAGCTTCAACGGATGTTGATATATTAGTTAAATTATACAAGTTTCCATCTACAACTTTACTTTGATTTAAGATTATGTTTGTTTTGTATTCTAAATATGGTAGTTCATTAAATCCCCCAAATTGGATGGAATTATTATTGTAGGTGTAATTGTATTTATTTACAACAGTAGTTCCGTTGTCAATCGCTATTTCATAATATACAACATGGTTTATTGTCATGTTATAGTCATTTTCAAATGAGTATATATGATAATCAACTTCTTGAATTGGCGGGTTCTGGTCTATTGCATAAAATGTATTGTTTATCTTAATCGCACAAAATACATGCCCAGGTTTGTTATCTGATGCGTTTAAGTCGAATATATAAACTGGCTGATAACCGTCTGCTAATAATAATCCCGCGGTTAATAGTGTGTAATCGCTACATATTCCGCTTTTTAAGTTAATGGTTTGTTCAGGCGTTTGAAGAGTGAAATTATCTGGATTTTCCACAGTAATATTTATTAAACTTCCATTGTCATAATAATAAGTAAATGTAGGTTGAGTTAAATTGGCTTTTGTAAAATTATATTCAATATTATCTGATTCCCAAATGGCTATATTCCAAGTGGTTTCTTCAATATCGCTTCCGTTAAGTGACTTTGCTAATGTGGAGATATTATTTAAATATTTTGGTTGTAAGAAATTATTTACTGCTGAATCAAATTCATAATATGATAAACCTTCATCATTTTCATCATAAAATACAGTAGTATCTGCACTTGTTGGAATAATACAGGATATAAAAATCAGAAAACTTAATAAACCATATTTCCATTTCATTATATCACCCATAATTTTGAGCTCATATTCCTATGTTGGTAGTTATATTTATAATAATCAATCTTATAATATATCCTATTTTATATTACATACTACCACCCCAAATTCTAAA
>OFDI01000136.1_pt1 | contig 11370 bp, 9 predicted proteins | sample 1520301 | NCBI WGS metagenome assembly OFDI01 (sample SAMEA3696446, study PRJEB22514) | metagenome | biome: water; feature: marine; material: hydrothermal vent | place: Pacific Ocean | collected 2014-08-12 | depth 1521 m
TTAATTATCTCTTTAGCGCCGATTTTATTATTAATTGGTGTGATTCTCTACACCATGAAAGGCGCTGGCGGTTCAATGGGTGGTAAAAACCCAATGAGTTTCGGTAAATCTAAGGCCAGACTTATTCCTAAAGATGAGTCTAATACAACCTTCGATGATGTTGCAGGTGTTGATGAAGCTAAGGAAGATGTAGCAGAATTGGTAGATTTCTTGTCTAATCCTGGCAAATTTACCAAAGTGGGCGGAAAGATTCCTAAGGGTGTTTTATTGGTAGGCCCTCCAGGTACGGGTAAAACCCTATTGGCTAAAGCCATTGCAGGTGAAGCAGACGTGCCATTCTTCTTTATTTCTGGCTCTGATTTTGTTGAAATGTTTGTGGGTGTGGGTGCATCACGCGTACGCGACATGTTCGAACAAGCTAAGAAAAATGCGCCTTGTATTATCTTTATTGATGAAATTGATGCTGTGGGCCGTCAACGTGGTGCTGGCATGGGTGGTGGACACGATGAACGTGAGCAAACACTGAACCAAATGTTGGTTGAAATGGATGGTTTTGAAGGCAACGAAGGTGTAATTGTAATTGCAGCAACCAACCGACCAGATGTATTAGACCCGGCATTACTCAGACCAGGTCGTTTTGATCGTCAAGTGACAGTTGGTTTGCCAGATATTAACGGCCGTGATGCAATTTTAAAAATTCATATGCGTAAATTACCTATTGCTAAAAATGTTCAGTCAATCAGTATCGCTAAAGGCACCCCTGGTTTTTCAGGCGCTGACTTAGCTAATCTATGTAATGAAGCTGCCCTGCTAGCTGCTGGAAAAGATATAGAATTAGTCGGTATGCAGGAGTTTGAAAGGGCCAAAGATAAAATTATGATGGGTGCTGAACGTAAGTCTATGGCTATGGATGAATCGGAAAAAGAGATGACCGCTTATCATGAAGCATGCCACGCAACTGTTGGGCGACTTGTGCCTGAACATGACCCCGTCTATAAAGTCAGTATTATTCCTAGAGGTAGAGCGTTAGGTGTGACTATGTTCTTGCCAGAAAAAGACAGCTATAGTATTTCTAGACGTAAGTTAAATTCTCAAATCTCATCGTTATTTGGTGGACGTATTGCGGAAGAGCTTATGTATGGCGCAGATGCTGTTACCACAGGTGCGAGTAACGATATTGAACGTGCAACAGAAATTGCCCATAAAATGGTTAAGCATTGGGGAATGTCAGATACATTAGGTCCGTTAGCTTATGGTGAAGATGATGGCGAAGTATTTTTAGGTCGTCAGGTAACGAAACACAAGCATATTTCGGAAGATACATTCAAAGTGATTGATTCTGAAATTCGAAATATTATTGACGTCAATTACAAAGTAGCACAAAAAATCTTAGAAGAAAATAAAGATATTTTGATTGAAATGACCAAAGCTTTAATGGAATTTGAAACCATTGATAAAGAGCAAATTGATGATTTAATGGACCGCAAGCCTATTCGAGAAGCGGCAGTGATTATTGATTCTGATGTGGTTTCTACTGATCTAGGTTCCGGTGTTGAGGCTGATGAAGGTAACGATTCAGATGATAAACCAGTAGATGACAATCCGCAAGTAGCTTAAGACCAAGCTGTAGTCAGTATGACTATACAAACATCAAAACCTTTGATCATGGGTGTGTTGAATATCACCCCTGATTCGTTTTCAGATGGTGGTCAGTACCTTGATACTGATAAAGCTATCGAAAGTGCCAAACTTATGATCAGCCAGGGCGCAGACATTATTGATGTTGGTGGTGAATCAACTCGCCCAAATGCGCAATCGGTTTCAACATCTGACGAAATTAACCGCGTGATTCCTGTGATTGAAGCACTACATCATTCAACTGATGCAACCATCTCAATAGATACCTCAAAATCAGAAGTGATGAAATTAGCCGTTAAGGCCGGTGCCAGTATGATTAATGACGTGTGTGCTTTAAGTGCTGATGGCGCGCTGGAAACTGCAGCCATGTTGGATGTTCATGTGTGTTTGATGCACATGCAAGGCAGCCCCAGAACCATGCAGAAGAACCCGACTTATAATGATGTAGTCGATGATATTAAAGATTTTTTTAGTCAGAGGATTGAAGTGTGCATTGAAGCTGGCATTGCTGAGGATAAAATTATTTTAGATCCTGGTTTTGGATTTGGCAAGACTCTAGAGCATAATCTAGAAATTTTAAAACGTTTCAATGAATTTAAAAGCTTTGGATTGCCACTATTGGCAGGCCTATCTCGCAAGTCGATGATTGGCGCACTTTTGAATGATAGAAATGTTGATGGAAGGGTTGTCGGCAGTGTAACGGGGGCTATAATAGCAGTGCAAAATGGTGCAGATATTGTACGTGTACATGATGTACTAGAAACCAAAGATGCATTGACAATTTTAGGGGGTGTGAGTTGAGTAGTTATTTTGGTACAGATGGTATACGCGGTAAAGTAGGCGTCGCACCAATTACAGCTGATTTTTTCTTAAAATTAGGCTGGGCAGTGGGTTCGGTTTTGGCTAAAAATGGTAAGTCCAGTGTTGTCATTGGTAAAGACACTAGGGTGTCAGGCTATATATTTGAATCCGCTTTAGAGGCTGGGTTTTTATCTGCAGGTGTTGACGTGGGTTTGCTCGGCCCAATGCCAACACCGGGTATTGCTTACTTAACAAAAAAATATAATGCAAATGCCGGCGTTGTCATTAGTGCTTCGCATAATTCCTTTGAAGATAACGGGGTGAAATTTTTCTCTCTAGAGGGTTTTAAGCTTAGCGATACAGACCAAAAAGAAATTGAAGAAAAGTTAGCACAGCCAATGGTGAGTGTTGATAGTTCAAGTCTTGGCAAAGCAACGCGTTGCGAACACCCAATTAGTCAATATGTGAAATTCTGTAAAGAGAGCTTTGATTATTCCGTTAATTTAGGTGGCTTGGATATTGTGATTGATTGTGCACATGGTGCAACTTATCATCTTGCTGAGGATGTCTTCTCAGGTTTGGGCGCTAGTATTACGATGATTAACAATCAGCCGGATGGTTTTAATATTAACCTTAAGTGCGGGGCAACTGATACAGCGCATTTACGTGATGTTGTATTGGCGCAAAAAGCCGACTTAGGCATTGCTTTTGATGGTGACGGCGATCGATTAATTATGATTGATGCAAACGGCGAATTGGTAGATGGCGATGAACTGGTATTTATTTTGGCCAAGTCTTGGCATAGTCAAAATCACCTGCTCAGTAATACTGTCGTGGGTACAAAGATGAGTAATTTGGGTATGCGTCATGCATTAAGAGACTTAGACATTCGTTTTATTGAAGCTGATGTAGGCGATCGTTTTGTTATGGAGCAGATGCAAATCAATAATGCTATTTTAGGTGGTGAAGGTTCAGGTCATATTATTTGTTTGGATAAAGCTACTTCTGGTGATGCAATGATTGCAGCACTTCAAGTATTAGAAGTGCTTGCTAAGCGTGGTAAAACACTTAGCGAATTAAAGTCTGAAATGCAAAAATACCCGCAAGTATTAATCAATGTTAAAACCGAAGGGAAGATTGATTTGAATCAACATACACTTTTAAAACAAACACAACTTGAAGTCGAAAAAGCTTTGGGCGATGAAGGCCGTGTTTTGATTCGTGCCTCGGGTACCGAGCCGCTGATTCGCGTCATGGTTGAAGGCAAGGATTTAGACTTGGTACAACAAAGCGCAGAACAGCTGGCCGACGTACTTCGCTAATGACTTTTGATAATGCCGAGCTAGTTTTAGTCGGTTTAATTTTTCTTTGGGCAGGTTTTGTTCGTACAGGTTTAGGTTTTGGTGGTGCTGCATTAGGATTGCCTTTGATGTTACTAGTGGGTGCAACGCCCGTTTATTGGCTACCAATTATCGGTATTCATTTATTGTTTTTTTCGTCACTGACTTTAGTCAAATCTATAAAAAAAGTAGATTGGCCTTATCTTAAGCGCTCATTATTGTGGATTATTCCACCAACCTTGGTTGGTGTGGCTGGCTTATTAAGTTTGCCTGATGATGTGATTGTGGTGTTTATTTATTCAATCACTATTTTTTACGCCATTACTTGGATCTTTAATACCAAAATCACTTCACATAGCCCGTGGGTAGATAAGTTGTTACTTATTTTGGGTGGTTATGTGGCGGGTACATCGCTCACCGGTGCACCATTGATTGTGGCCGTATATATGCGCCATATTGCTAAAGAATATTTGCGTAATACATTGTTTGTGTTGTGGTTTATTTTAGTCAGTATTAAGATGATTACTTTTATGATTATGGATGTTGATATTGATTGGGAGTTTTCACTGTCACTTATTCCTGTAGCGGCGATTGGGCATGTGCTCGGTATCAAAGCGCACCAAAGCATTACTCAAAATGATGAAGCCTTTAAGCGCTGGGTGGGCGGTGCTTTATTTGTCATTAGTTCATTTGGGTTATTCAAGCTATTTTTGAGTTAAAATCAGCAACATGAATGAATATGTTTTAATTTTGGTGAGTACGATTTTGGTCAACAATTTCGTCTTGGTAAAATTCTTGGGTTTGTGCCCATTTATGGGTGTGTCAAAAAAAGTAGAAACTGCCATTGGTATGGGTTTTGCCACGACATTCGTACTCACATTAGCGAGCTTATCAAGTTATTTGATTAATGCCTATATTCTTATTCCATTTGATCTAGAATACCTACGCACCATTGCCTTTATTGTGACCATTGCGGGTGTGGTTGGCTTTACTGAATTGGTGGTGAATAAAACCTCTCCAGTTTTGCATCAGTCTTTAGGCGTGTTCTTGCGATTGATTACCACTAATTGCGCCGTACTGGGTGTGGCACTGTTAAATGTTGGGCAAGACCATGGATTCTTGGCTTCAGGTGTGTACGGTTTTGGCGCAGCCATTGGTTTTTCATTTGTATTGGTGGTGTTTTCAACCATTCGTGAGCGTATTGATAGTGCTAATGTGCCTGTGGTGTTTCAAGGTACACCCATTGCATTAATTACTGCTGGCTTGATGTCAATGGCCTTTATGGGCTTTATTGGATTAGCCTGATGTTTGATTCTGTTTTTATTTTTTCCGCTTTAGCACTTGGACTTGGTTTGGTTCTAGGTTATGCAGCAATTAAATTCAAAGTTGAAGGCAATCCATTGATAGACCAAATTGATGCAATTTTGCCGCAGACTCAATGTGGTCAGTGTGATTATCCGGGCTGTCGTCCTTATGCGACTGCCATTGCGAATGGCGAAGCGCCAATTAACCAATGCCCACCTGGTGGTCAAGAAGGGGTCGATGCATTAGCAGCATTGCTCGACGTTGAAACATTAACACTCAATGAAGAGCATGGAGAAACTCAACCTGATCATGTGGTGTATGTTGATGAAGAAGTCTGTATTGGTTGCACCTTGTGTATTCAAGCTTGTCCAGTAGATGCTTTTGTTGGTGCTTCCAAAGTAATGACAACGGTAATCGCAGATGAATGCACAGGCTGTGATTTGTGTATCCCAGTTTGCCCTGTAGATTGTATCCATGTATTGGAAGTTGCCCCGACGCTAAGCACCTATGTGCCTGATGTTGCTGAGATTGCCCATGCTTAACCAGTCTTTTAATGGTGGTGTTGTTATTGATAATCCACACCCGGTTGATACGGTTGGAATTGTTAGTGCTCCATTGCCTGACAAAGTAGTTTTGCCTTTGCAACAGCGTATTGGCGATGAAGCCATTCCTTGTGTTAAAGTAGGCGACAAAGTTTTAACCGGGCAAGTGATCGCCAAGACTGAAGATCATTTTTGCGTGCCTATTCATGCCTCTATTTCTGGCAAAGTCGTGTCTATTGATAAGCAAATAATTCCACACAAATCAGGCTTAAAATCCAAGTGTATTACCATTGAATCAGATGGTAAGGATCAATGGGCAGAGTATAAAGGTTGTGGAACAGATTTCTTGCATTGTGATCAAGCTACAATGATTGAATATATACAGTCATCAGGCATTGTTGGTTTGGGTGGCGCTGGGTTTCCTGCACACGCCAAATTAGAAGGCATTCAAGATTGCCATACTTTAATCATCAATGGCACTGAATGTGAGCCGGGCATTATGTGTGATGATGCGCTCATGCAACACCATCCGCGGGAAGTGATTCGTGGTGTAGAGATCCTATTACATATTTGTGGCGCACAACGTGCAATCATCGCTGTTGAAGACGATAAGCAAGAAGCACTAAATTCGCTATTAATGTATTGTCATAATGAGCGTATTAGTATCGAGCAGATTCCGACTAAATACACTTCAGGTGCTGAAAAATTATTAATCAAAGCTCTACTAGATATTGAAATTCCTTCAGGTGGATTTGCAATCGATACCGGTGTTATTTGTCAAAATGTCGCTACGACTAAGGCAATTTTTGATGCAGTGGTAGACAACAGGCCTTTGGTTTCTAGAATTGTAACAGTGACTGGCTCAGGCGTTGAATCACCCAATAATTATGAAGTGCGTCTAGGCGCGTCATTTGAACATATTGTGTCAATGTCAAAGCCGAACACTCATCAACATACCATACGTATGGGCGGCATGATGATGGGTGTTGATGTTAAAACAACCAGTGTGCCAATTTGTAAAATTACCAACTGTATTTTTGTTAATAAACTAGAAACAAAACCCAGTACACAAGAATGCATTCGTTGCGGGCAATGTAATCAAGCCTGCCCGGTTGATTTACTACCTCAACAACTTTATTGGTATGCCAAGAGTGAAGATACGGACAAGGCAATGGATTATAATTTAGCAGATTGTATTGAATGCCGGTGTTGTGATTATGTATGTCCAAGTCACATACCTTTAGCTGAATATTTTTCTTTTGCTAAGGCGCTACATCGTAAAACCACTGAAGATCAATACCGAACGGATATTGCAAGAGAGCGATTTGAATTTAGAGAGTATCGATTAGAGCGCAACAAGCAAGAGCGTACTGAAATGATGGCAGCTAAAAAAGAAGAGTTAAAGAAAAAAATGGCCAATGATAAAGTGCAAAAAGACAAAATAGCCGCCGCCATGGCACGTGTCAAAAAAACAAAGAAGGCAAATGATGATGCATAGTAACGCACTTAATACCAATCAAATTATGCGTCAGGTAATGTACGCACTAGTTCTAGGTATTGGTGCGGCGTATTATTTCTTTGGCTGGGGTGTTATCCTGCAAATTACATTGGCTGTGGTGACAGCTGTCGTCGTTGAGTCTGCCTTTTTAAGCCTTAGAAAACTCCCAGTTAAACCTGCTGTTAGTGACGGTTCTGCTATTCTTTCAGCCATCTTATTAGCAATTTCAATCCCGAGCATTGCACCATGGTGGATTGTTGTTATCGGTGTGGCTTTTGCGATTATTTTTGGCAAGCAACTCTATGGTGGTTTAGGTAACAATCCTTTTAATCCGGCAATGCTGGGCTATGCTTTTTTGTTGATTTCCTATCCATTACAAATGACCACTTGGGCGGGTGAGTTTCTAGGTTTGTCCCAAGTAATCGATATCATTTTTAATTTAACTTCAGTAGACGCACTGAGTGGTGCTACACAATTAGACGAGGTTAAAACCCAACTGGCATTAGGCAAGGTGGTTGCTGAGCTAGATGTGCACTCAATCAGCCAAGCTTGGATTAATGTTGGCTTTTTATTAGGTGGATTGTATTTAATTGTCCGTAAGATTATTACTTGGCATATTCCTGTGGCTTTTATTACTGGTATGGTGGTTATTTCATCCATACTATATTTTATTAACGATCAAATATATCTGCCAATGCAAGACCATCTGATGTTGGGTGCCACTATGTTGGGTGCATTCTTTATCGCCACTGATCCAGTCTCAGCTAGTACAACACCAAAGGGACGCTTGATTTACGGATTTTTAATCGGTGTATTGGTTATTATCATTCGTGTGTTTGGTGGTTACCCAGACGGTGTGGCTTTTGCAGTGTTATTGATGAATATCACCGTACCTTTAATTGATTACTATACACAGCCCAAGGTATTTGGAAAATGACTTCAAACCCGATTTTAAAGGCTGGCGCTTTATTGCTTATCTTTACGGCGATTAGTATCTTTTTTGTTGCGTTAACGCAAGACACCACTAAGGAAAAAATTAAATACAATGAAGATCAATTGTTAATCAAACGCCTTGGTGAGTTAGTTTCAGGTTATGACAATAATATTCTAGAAGATAAGTTTTCAAAAGAGATAAAACTACATGGCTTGCAGCAAAAAGTAGGTGTTTACCCTGCTAAGCAACAAGGAAAAACTTTTGCTTATTTGATTGAGCACACTTACCCTAATGGCTATAACGGCAATATTCGCTTGTTAACCGGGTTTGATACCAAGCACCAGTTGTTAGGTGTTAGAGTGATCACACACAAGGAAACCCCTGGCTTAGGCGACAAGATAGAAACCAGAAAATCAGACTGGATTAAGCAATTTAGAGGGTTGTCTTTATCAAACCCTAGTCAAGGTAATTGGAAAGTAAAACGTGATGGTGGTGTGTTTGATTCATTCACTGGTGCGACCATTACCCCAAGGGCGATTGTGAGCGCCGCTTACCAGGTGTTACTTTACTTTACTCAGCATGAAATTAACTGATTTTGACTTCGAATTACCGAAGTCACTCATCGCCCAGAATCCACCAAAAAATAGAACAGATTCACGTCTTTTAGTACCTCAATCGACTATTATCGATTCATTTTTTCACCAAATAGAATCATTTATTAAACCGGGTGATTTGCTGGTTATGAACAATACTCGGGTGATTCCTGCTCGATTGTTTGGCCATAAAGCCTCAGGTGGAAAAGTTGAAATTATGATTGAGCGCCTGCTCAATGATCGACAAGTGTTAGCGATGGTTAAGGCCTCTAGAGCGCCAAAAATTGATAGTTTTATCACACTTGAAAATGGAGATAAAGCTCAGATTATTAGCAAGGAAAACGGCTTTTATACGCTAGATTTTGTCACTGATTCACTCATTGATTTACTTGATAACGTTGGACATATTCCCTTACCACCCTATATTGAACGCAGTGATGAGCAAGCTGATCTTGAACGCTATCAAACTGTATTTGCCGATCGTGACGGCGCGGTAGCCGCCCCTACGGCAGGACTGCATTTTGATGATGAATTATTGTCATCTTTAAAAGAAAAAGGCATTGAACATTGTTTCGTTACTTTGCATGTCGGTGCCGGCACATACCAGCCAGTTAAAGCTGATAAGATTACAGATCATAAAATGCACAGTGAATATTTTGAAATTGATCAATCTAGCGTTGATCAAATTAATCAAACCAAAGATAATGGCGGTCGTATTATTGCTGTTGGTACGACAGCTGTACGCTCAATGGAGTCGGCCGCAAAAAGTGGGCAATTAAAAGCGACCAAAGAAGAGACGGATATTTTTATTTACCCTGGTTATGAATTCAAAGTAGTAGACATGATGATTACTAATTTCCACTTACCAAAGTCATCACTATTGATGTTGGTGAGCGCCTTTATTGGCCGGGAAAAAATGATGGAAATCTATCGGCACGCAATTGATAAAAAATATCGGTTTTTTTCTTATGGTGATGCCATGCTTTTGGAAAAACATGATGACAAATAGAAAGAAACAAGTCTTACAAGAGGTTTTTGGATTTGATTCTTTTCGCCCCCTACAAGAGCAGGCAGTTGACAAAATCTTAGCGGGTGAAGATGTTTTATTAATCCTTCCGACAGGCGGCGGTAAGTCGCTTTGTTATCAGTTGCCTGCGCTGTTAATGGACGGTATTTTGGTAGTTGTATCACCACTATTAGCGCTAATGCAAGATCAAATACTAGGTTTGGAAAGTAAAGGAATTAGTGCGGCAATGCTATCATCTATGCAAAGCATGGAGGAAATACGAGTAACTGAAGAGGCGTTAATAAACCAAGAAATTAAGGTTTTATTTGTTGCACCAGAACGCCTTAATAATGATTATTTTTTGTCATTCCTAGATTCATTAAAAATTGCGTTCTTTGCCGTTGATGAAGCGCATTGTGTAAGCGAGTGGGGGCACGAATTTCGATCCGATTATCGAGAATTAGGCTTGTTAAAAACACGCTTTCCTAATACTAGTGTTGCAGCTTTTACTGCTACGGCAACACCGCAAGTTGAAAAAGATATTGTTGCGCAGTTGAATTTTGAACAAAGAGAGAATATTATTCGCGGCACAGTGTTTCGTGATAATTTGTATATTAATGCCAGTGTCAGACAAGGTAATGGCTATCAGCAAGTATTAAGTTTCTTAGAAAAACGTCAAAATGACCAAGGTATTATCTATGCGCAGTCTCGTGCTAAGACTGAATCTCTGGCTAAATTTTTACAAGAGCAAGGGTTTCAAGCGCAGGCATATCATGCGGGATTAAGCCCGGCAGATAGGAAGTCTGCTTTTGCCAATTTCGTTGGTGAAAAAACCGATATTATGGTGGCAACCATTGCCTTTGGTATGGGCATTGATAAAAGCGATATTCGTTTTGTTATTCATACCTCAATACCAAAAACCATTGAGGCTTATTATCAAGAAATTGGTAGAGCGGGTCGAGATGGGATTTCTAGCGAAGTGCTGTTGTTATATGGTACTGCTGATATAGGTGTGCTCAGCCGCTTTATTGATGAAGTGGAAAATGAAGATTATCGTAATTTAGCGTTTGGAAAACTCAATACCGTTAAGCAGTATGCCTTCTCTGAAAGTTGTCGTCATCAAGCACTAAGTCGTTATTTTGATGAAAATATCGAACCGTGTAAAACAATGTGCGACAGTTGTAATGAGCCCGATACTGAGCGTAAAGACATTACTGAATTAGCGCAAAAATTCTTATCAACCATTTATCGTACCGAACAACGCTTTGGACAGAATTACGTTATTGACGTGTTGAGAGGGTCAAAAGTTCAAAAAGTTCTAAACAATCGACACGAAGATCTGTCTGTTTACGGCATAGGGAAAGAGCTTAGTAAGCCTCAATGGAAGATGATTGGCGATAGATTACTAGAGTTAGAGTTGATCCAAGTAAGTGGTGAATATGGAAGTTTGGTACTCACTAGTCAAGCAAGATCAGTTTTAAAATCTGAAGAATCTGTTGATATTCGTGCAGTTAATTTTAATATTAGTAAGAAGGGGTCGTCTTCATCCAAAAAGTCAAGGTCTGCCCCACCTAAATACAATTTTGATGAAGCCATATTTGAATCACTTCGCGCATTAAGATTGGAGATTGCAACAGAAACTGAAATGCCTGCTTATGTTATTTTTGACAATAAAACCTTACAGGCTATCGCATATTCCTTACCCAATACTAA
>OFDI01000138.1_pt1 | contig 11339 bp, 11 predicted proteins | sample 1520301 | NCBI WGS metagenome assembly OFDI01 (sample SAMEA3696446, study PRJEB22514) | metagenome | biome: water; feature: marine; material: hydrothermal vent | place: Pacific Ocean | collected 2014-08-12 | depth 1521 m
ACCAATATCATTCATAATAATCACAATATAAATTTTTATAATTTTTATGTGATTAGTATATATTTTATTAAATAAAAACCATATGCTTATAGTATGTTTAGGAGCTCCTAAATTTTTTGAAAGAAAATGAAAACACACTATAAAATTAGGAGGTATAGTATGGAACAAATTAAAAAAATATCAAGATTTATAAATAACCATAGTTATTTAAAAACAATATTAATTGTATTGGTAATTGCATTAATGAGTTTTCAATTAAGAGCTCAACCAGCTGACATGGGATTTACAGATAATCAGCAATTAAAAGATATGTTTGCCGATGAAAATGGTAGAATGTATTTAATCGCATTAGACCCATATTATTATCTTAGATTAGCGGAAAATTATCATAATAACGGACATCTTGGTGAAACACTAAAAGAAGTTAATGGAGAGAAAATTCCTTATGATACAATTCAGTATGCTCCACCGGGACATCCTGTATCAAAAGATGTGCCTACAATTACAATAGTAACATTGGCGGTTTATGATATTTGGCATTCATTGGATTCAACTGTATCTATAATGAATGCAGCATATTGGGTTCCAGCATTATTGAGTATGTTGTTGGGAGCTCCTGTATTTTTCATGGTTAGAAGAATTACCCAAAGTAATATTGGAGGAATTGTTGGAGCAACAATTATAAGCACAAGCCAAGCTTTATTATATAAAACATCAGCAGGGTTTGCAGATACGCCGATATTTGAGGTTTTACCTATATTATTTATAATATGGTTTATTATGGAGGCAATTCATAATCAAAACAATTTAAAAAAATCTTTAATATTTGCATCACTGGCAACCATTGTAATGACTTTGGCAACTAAAATGTGGGCAGGTTGGTGGTATGGTTTCTATATCTCAACTGGATTTTTATTTATGTATTTAATTTATTCCATAGTAATTAAAAAATACAACATAAAATCCGTAGTGAAAGTTGAAAATATAAATAATCTTCTTTCAATTGCAGGAATATTTATTATTGGAAGTGCATTATTAATATCCTTATTATATGGTGTAGATACATTTATGGGAGGTATAATGTCTCCCATTGGTCAGCAAGTTGCCCTTACAACAACGGAACATGCATCAGGTTGGCCTAATGTATTTACAACTGTTTCAGAATTAAATAAAGTAGATATAAACACAATAATAAGGAGCTCCGCAGGAAGTATTCAGTTATTCGTGGCAGGAATTATTGGAGTATTAGCATCATTTGTATCTATGAGATATTATGGTAAAAAAGAAGATAATAAAATTAAATTTGATGCAAAATATGCCCTTATATTGACAATTTGGTTGGCAATAACATTTTATGCGGCAATAAAAGGGGGAAATAGGTTTATTGGATTAATGGTTCCGCCGTTATCAATAGGTATTGGGGTATTTGCAGGACAGCTTGACAATATTATTAAAATAAAAGATGATGATTTAACCAAATGGATTTTATATCCTATAATTGGATTATTGGGACTTATTAGTATTATTGGAATAAAGTCCGAAATATCAAATATACTATTACCTACAACCTATGTTCCTATTATGGCATATGGATTTTTGGCATTGGTTGCAATACTTACCATTTATAAAATAATTGACATAATCGCCTCAAATAAAGATATGCAAATTAAAAAATTAATTAGTATATTATTGGGGGTAATGTTGGTAGCTCCATCACTGGCAAGTGCGGTTCCACTGGCAACTGTTCCAACTTATAATAATGGCTGGAAAGAAGGATTAGATTGGATAGCAGCAGAAACACCTAACAATTCAGTATCTACCTGTTGGTGGGATAATGGACATATATATACATGGGCTACTCGGAAAATGGTAACATTTGATGGAGGAAGTCAAAATTCACCAAGAGCATATTGGGTAGGAAAAGCATATTCTACTTCTGATGAAAAATTGGCAATTGGAATATTAAGAATGATTGCTACAAGTGGAGATAGTGCCTTTAATGGAAGTAGTATATTAATGAAAAAAACAAATAGTAGTGTTAAAGAAACCACGACAATATTAAATAAAATATTACCATTAAATAAATCTTCGGCATATGGTATATTAATTAACCAATATGGATTAACAGACGAAGAGGCAAAAGAAGTATTAAATTTAACACATCCTGAAAATCCAAATCCTGATTATTTGATTACATACAATAGAATGACAGATATTGCGTCTGTATGGAGCATGTTTGGTAATTGGGATTATAGTCTTCCAGCAGATACGCCAAACAGTGAGAGAGAAATGGGATTCTTCCTTAAAACTAATGGGGAAGGATATATGGTAAATGATACCTTAGTTGTAAGGGTCATGACACAAAATGATGGAAATTACGGGGTAATGAGTGCAATAGTAATTCAAAATAATACGATGGAATCATATAATTTAGTATATGACTTAAAAACACAAAAACTTATTAGTCAAAAACCATCGTCATACCATAAAATAATAATCTATGACGGAATAAAAACCTATGAAAAAGAATTCAATGAAAATGGAACATACAGTTTATTGATTAGATTAAATCCAGTTGGGAATAATAAATATTATGCAAATGCTTGGATATCTTCGAAAAATCTTGAAAATAGTGTGTATTCAAAATTGCATTTCTTTGATGGTGCTGGATTGGAAAACATTGGGCTTGTTAAAGCATCAATTGACCCAACAAATCAAGGAATTCAACCGGGATTCAAAATATATAAAGTAGATTATGGAGACGAATATTTAAGATAAAATCCATTATATTAATCTATTTATATTTTAATTTTAATTTTATATATTCATTTTATATATTCTGTTTTACAACATATTTTTAAAATATTTTATTTTTTATTTTTTATAATATTTTTTATAACATATTACATATTAAATATCAATGATTTATCTGTTTAATTATGGTGATTTTATGGTAGTTGAAGTTTTAAGGTTAGGTCATAGGTGGGGCAGAGATAAAAGAATATCTACACATGTCGCCCTAACATCCAGAGCTCTGGGGGCTGATAAAATATTATTTGTTAGCAATGATGACCATGTAAGAGATAGCGTAAATAGGATAGTCGAACAATGGGGCGGTGATTTTGAGTTTGGCATAGTGGATTCGTGGAAACAATATATACACTCATTCAAAAAAAACAATGGAATAGTAATTCATTTAACCATGTATGGAGAAAACATAAATAAAATAATGAAAAAAATAGTAGAAAATAAAGAAGATAATAATAAAAATATATTAATAATTATTGGTGCTGAAAAAGTTCCAAAAGAGGCTTATGAGTTAGCTGATTACAATGTATCTGTTGGAAATCAGCCCCATTCTGAAGTTGCCGCAATAGCTATATTATTGGATAGATTATTTGAAGGGAGCTCCTTATATAAAGAATATCCTGACGCAAAAATAAAAGTTAATCCTTCGGATAGATATAAATCGGTTGAAATATTGGAAAAAGACAAATAGTGAAAATATGATGTTAAGCGATAATGATATAATTAATGCAATTAATTCGGAGGGTTTAGTAATAGAACCTTTTAATAAAGAATTTGTCGGACCATGTTCTTATGATATTACACTTGGCGATGAGTTTATAGTATATACGGATGAAGTTTATGATTTAAAGGAAAAATTAAACCATAACAAGTTTAAAATAGAAAATTCTATAATGGTGTGCCCGTTATGTTATGAATTAGATGACGAAAAAATAGAATATTTTAAAAATAAATATGGCGTAGATATTGTTGTTAAAGGTGGATTACTTGGAACCACAAATGAATTTGTGGAGCTCCCCAATAATATCTGTGCCCAGTATCAGGGTAGAAGTAGTTTTGGAAGAGTATTTTTACAATCACACCAAACAGCAGGATGGATTGATGCAGGTTTTAGAGGTAAAATAACTCTTGAAATAGTGGCTTATGATAAGCCTGTGATTCTTTATAAAAACCAAAGGATAGGACAATTAATATTTAGTAAAACGATAACATCAGCAAATATAGGATATTGTGATAGAAAAGGTTCTAAATATGGCGGACAAAATTCTGTAAAAGCATCACTTATACATAAAGATGAAATATAAATATAATAAATATAATAATAATGCAAGAAAGAAAAAAAGAGGAAATATATTATGTTTAACTCAGCGGAAATAATAGAAACAATTACAATGATAGAAAGTGAGCACTTAGATATAAGGGCAACTACAATCGGAATTAATTTAAAGGATTGTATTAGTGAGGATATTGATAGACTCAACGAAAATATATATAATAAAATAGTGGATAAAGCAGGGACATTAGTAGAAACTGCTGAAAATGTATCAAAAAAATATGGCATACCAATAGTAACAAAAAGAGTGTCCGTTACACCAATAGGTTCAATTATTGGAAGTGCAATAAAAAATTTGGAACATGAGGATGCAATTAACTGCTGTGTGGAAGTTGGAAAAACACTTGATAAAGTAGCAAAAGATATAAATATTGATTTTATAGGTGGATACTCCGCATTAGTTCAAAAAGGAATGACAAAAGGAGAATTAGCTTTAATGGATTCCATTCCTTTAATGATGAAAGAAACCAACACAGTTTGTTCCTCAATAAATGTGGCATCTACGAAGGCAGGTATAAATTTAGATGCAGTTAAAAGAATGGGGGAAATAATAAAAGAAACCGCCACCACAACAAAAGATGCCCTTGGATGTGCAAAACTTGTAGTATTTGCAAATGCACCAGAAGATAATCCATTTATGGCAGGAGCATTTCACGGGTCAGGGGAAGGAGATGCGGTTTTAAATGTTGGGGTATCTGGTCCCGGCGTAGTTCGTGCAACAGTGGCAAGATTAGATAATAAAGATATTGGAACAGTATGCAATGAAATCAAAAAAACAGCATATAAAATTACGAGAATGGGGGAATTAATAGGGCGAGAAGTTGCAAATGATTTAAATATTCCATTCGGAATTGTGGATTTATCCCTAGCTCCAACACCTGCACCGGGGGATAGTATAGCAAACATATTGGAGGAAATAGGGCTTGAAAGATGTGGAACACATGGAACAACAGCCGCATTAGCACTATTAAATGATGCCGTTAAAAAAGGTGGTGCAATGGCGGCTAGTTATGTGGGCGGTCTCAGTGGTTCATTTATTCCAGTTAGTGAAGACGCAGGAATGATAAGGGCAGTAAATGATGGAGCTCTAAGTATCGATAAACTTGAAGCCATGACTTGCGTATGTTCCGTTGGATTGGATATGATAGCAATTCCCGGAAAAACACCAGCTTCAACAATATCTGCCATAATTGCTGATGAAATGGCAATAGGAATGATAAATAAAAAAACTACTGCGGTTAGGGTAATTCCAGTTCCTAATAAAGATGTTGGTGATTTCGTTGAATATGGGGGGTTATTGGGGACAGCTCCAATTATGCCCGTAAATAAATATTCCTCAGAGAAATTCATGAACAGAGGAGGAAGAATACCTGCTCCAATTCAATCAATGCTTAACTAAAAAAATAGAATGAATAACAATTAATAATATAATGAAATTATATATATTTATATAAAATATCAAAATAATATTTCATTACGAATGAAGTGAGTAATCGTATAAAACCAAAGGTTTTGAGATTATTCAAATTAAATTGTGGGTTGATAATATGTCAAGGAATAAAAGCGATGAAGGATTAAGCACAAGTGCTGGACTTGTTAGATATATGGACGAAGACGCATCAAAAATAAAAATAGCTCCTGAAAAGGTATTGGGAATTACAATTTCAATAATGGTGCTAATGTTTGTATTAAATTATGGATTATTGGCATAATTTATATCATATATCGGGAGCTCCAAGGAGCTCCCAATATTAACATATTTTTTTACGATATATTTTTAATAAATTGCCTGAATATTTACTATAATCAATATTATCAATATATTCAAAATCAAAATATTTTTTTAATTCTTTTCCAATGTCGCCAGACAATATAAATTTAATATTTTTTTTAGAATTATATTTTTTAATAACTTTTGATAGTTTTTCAATGTTTATTTCTTCACAAGTGCAACCAAAATCCCCGCCAATTAAAATATATCCATTTTCATTATCGAAAACATTTATAAAATCATTAATGGTATTATCTATTGATTTTACATTTAATCCGGGATTTATATTTTCAATTAAATAAGAATTATTTTCTTTTTTAATAACATTCATTCTACCGTTTATTTTAAAAGATTTTATTTTATCAATAATGGTGTCAATATCCATAAAATTTTTACAAATTTCAATCCCAAATAATGAATTTTCAATAAAATGACTTCCAAATATATTATTGTTAAATTCAACGATTTTATTATTGTATTCATAAGATAATGGGTATTTTGATAATAATTTTGTATTGTTTATATCAATTACATCAATATCGCCACCATTAACATCACTATCAATATATTTATTATCAAAATTATCAATTGTAATTTTATTAACATATTTTTTATTTGCATTTTTTAGGGTAGAATATTTAGCTATAAATGCGTTTTTCCTTCCTTTCGCAATAGAATAATTTTCAAGTATATTTGTAATTGCACCATATTCGCAAGAAGTTAGCCCCAAAGACACTTCAAAAATGAAAATATCGTAAAAATCAATTTTATTTATTTCATTTAAATAATTAACACAATTTAATATTGAAACTGGTGCAATAGAGCCTTTATTGCTGTTATTTAGATATGTGTTGTATTCTTCTTTTAATATATGATTAATTAATTCTGTTGTGGTGGTTTTTCCTTTTACTCCTGTAATTTCTATGAATTTTCTATGTATTGTCCCATATTTTTCTTTTATTATTTCAGATGTTGCATCATGAAAAGAAACAAAGTTTGTATATATGGGGCAGTGAATAGGAGCCACAATTTTATTATAATTATTAAAATCTGGTTCTTCCGTAGATTTTAAAATATTTATTTTATTAATTTTTTCTTTGAAATTAAGATTATTTAAAAAAGTTTTATCTTTTTCTAATTTTCCGTATATGTCCCATATTGATGGATTATATCCTAATTCAATATACTCTTTTGCCAAATCCAGAGCTCCATGATTAACATCGATTATTAACATAGACATAATATAATACCTTTAAATTATTCAATATCATAATTATATATAAATAATTCTTTTCCTTTTTCTGCTTTTTTCTGTTTATAGTTATTCATTCCATATTGTAGTGAGTATTCTTTAATATTTGCAAAATCAAATAGGTCTCGTATTTCAGGTGAATCATCATAAGTAATTAACCATTTATATTTGCATTTTTTCATATTTTTTGCAAATCGTTCATGGTCAAAGAACTGGTGCAAATGGCCATTTTTCCCATATAATCTTGATTTTCTTGATTTGAAATACGGTGGGTCTAAAAATATAAAGACATTTTTATTATTACCTACATTCTCAAAAATTACTTTTTCATAATCATAATTTGTAATAGAAACATCATCAGTTAATAATAATAGTGAGCTCATTTTTTTCATTCTTTCGATTGATGAGGCAGTAAATCGCTTTTTAAATGCCTGTTCCGAATATCCTCCACTATCAACAGTTCCCGAAAATGTAATTCTATTTAACACAAAAAATCTTATCGCCCGTTCAAATTCTGTGTATTGTATGTTCTGCATGTAGTGGTTGTAGAGCTCCCTTCCATTTTCCCAATTACTTTTAATATTCATTATAGCATGATACAGTTCATCAGGTTTATTTTTTAATATATTCCAAAAACAATATAAATCATAGTTAATATCGTTTATCCAAAATTTATTAATATTTTTTATATTCTGCTTAACCGCCAAAAATACCGAACCTCCCCCTATAAATGGCTCTCTATAGTCTGTAAAACCAACATTTTTTATCATTGGAAGGATATATTTTATTGCTCTTGATTTCCCTCCTGGGTATCTCAATGCACTTTTTATATTAGTTTTAGATTTATCCTTATTATTTTTATTCATTATTATTTCCCTCGATTATAATTTCGATATTGTTAATTTCCGCTTCTTTTTGCAGGCTTTCGATTATTTCAATATGTTTTTTCGATAGATTGTTATTTTTTACAAAATTTTCTATTTTTTCGTTATTAGATGGTAGTTTTAACCTACTGTTTAGATTTCCCGTTAATTTCAACCGAGTTTTAAATTTTACTTCCTCCCCTATGTATTCAAGTTTCTCTATGTTTGAATATAATGCTAACTTGAACAGCCCATCTTTTATATCATCAATAGATGGTAATTTTCCTTTTGTATTTTTTGATTCTTGAATTATAAATATTCCGTTTTCAATATATACTTCATCGCATGTCAAATAATATTCTCCACCTAAATAATTATTTAAAATAAATAATCCTTTGCATCCATCACACAAATGTTCTAATTCATGAACAGTCATTAATTCCCGTTTTTGTGCTTCTTTTGACCGTTTTAGAGTATATTCTTTGAATTTTTTAATACTAAATTTTCCACCATCTTTAAATTGCTCTAAAACATTGAGATGTTTTTTAAAAGAATGTAGTTTGACATTTTTTGATTTACTTATTTTTAAATAACTATTTACTGCATTTTTATAAATTTCTTCAAATTCATTTTCAAAATGTGTTGTATTCCAATGTAATGCTGTCATTTTGTATTTCTTTATCTCTTTTATTTTTTTAATTATATGTTCATTATTCATCGTTTGATTAGTTATTAAGTTAGATTTACCTCTTTTTTCCGTTTTATCAGCATTTTTATACCATGATAATATTATATAAATATTTAGTAAATTCATCCATGAGAATGTGATGGCGTTTATTCTATCATTATTGCTACTATCTGCCCCTTCATCTTTTATTATGGGAATAATTGTTATTTTTTCGAAATTAGTTCCGAGAGTGTTATACACTCGTGCAAACGGATAAGAGCGAGTTCTTTTAGGTGAAATCCATTTACTATATGCTATTTTGTTGTGCTCGTCTAATGATATGATGCCATAGGACGGGCAAGTATTTACATTAAAATCATTTATCGATATTTCATTTAGTTCGGCGGTTAGCTGTGGGTCATAAATAATATCTCTTATAAATCCTTTAAACTCGATAATGTCCATATTTTCACCAGCAAAGAGAAATTTAAATTATAATTTTTTAATTAATTCTTTTGGATAATCTGATAATGATTTCATCGTTCTATTAAGTCCCATTCCGCAACCTAATCCAACTTTTTTTGCAAAATTTATGTCTATTAGGTCGCTGGGGGCGTGCGTATCGGTATTTATTAATGTGGGTAGGTCGTATTTTTTGGCAATATTTTGCACATATCCATTTGTTAAAGAGTGCCCTTTTCGTGAAGTTATTTCTAAAAATATATTGTTTTCTACAAGGTTCTTTGCCGTTTCGTCGTCAATAAATCCGCCGTGTGCTAATATATCCACATCGCTACATAATGAGGCATAATAATTAGTTTTTTCTTCAACTGGTTCTACTGGGGTTTCACCATGGACTACTACAATTTCAGCACCAATATCTTTACATTTTCTTGCCATAGTTTCAATTGATTTTGGGGGTATGTGGGTGAGCTCCACACCAACTATTAATTGAATATCCCAATAATTTTTTAGCTCTTCTTTTGCAAGGGTGGTTTTTTCAATCAATTCTTTATAGTTGCTTGCATCTGCGTGGTCAGTTATTGCAAGTGCTTTATGGTTTAAAACTTTTGCTCTTCTAAGGAGCTCCGAGGGAATTAATTCACCATCGCTAAAAACCGTATGGGTGTGAAAGTCATATCTCATATTATCACCACTGATAATGATTAATTATTTATAATGATATTTTTATATTAAATACGCTATTACTATTATTGCTATTTTATATTTGTATTATATTATTATATTAATATTATATTATATACCATATTTATCATATTTTAATCAAAATATTTTTAAGGTGAAATTATGCATAAAATTTGTGTTATAGAAGGAGATGGAATTGGTAAAGAGGTAGTTCCAGCAGCAGTATCTATATTAAAGGCAACAGGCGTAGATTTTGAATTTATAAATGCAGACGCAGGAGACGAAGTATTTGAGAAAACAGGCGTAGCACTACCCGAAGAAACAATAGCCACAGCAAAAGAATGCGATGCCGTATTTTTCGGTGCAGCGGGAGAAACAGCAGCCGATGTAATTGTAAAATTAAGAAAAATATTGGATACATATGCAAATGTTAGACCAGTAAAGGCATACAAAGGTATAAACTGTTTAAACAGCGATATTGATTATATAATTGTAAGAGAAAACACAGAAGGATTATATAAGGGAATAGAGGCAGAAATAGCAGACGGAGTTTATACTGCCACAAGAGTAATTACAAAAGAAGCATGTGAAAAAATATTTAAATTTGCATGTAATATGGCAGAGGATAGGAAAAAACAAGGTATAAACAACGGTGAAGTGGTTTGTGCTCATAAATCCAATGTTTTAAAATTAACCGATGGAGTATTTAAAAATAAATTTTATGAAGTTGCAAAACAATATGCAGTGAAACCAGAGGATTATTATATTGATGCTATGAATATGTATATAATCACAAGACCAGAAACCTTCAATGTGGTTGTTACATCAAACCTTTTCGGAGATATTTTATCAGATGGTGCGGCTGGAACTGTTGGAGGACTTGGTATGGCTCCATCGGCAAACATTGGGGATAAATACGGATTATTTGAGCCTGTTCATGGTTCAGCACCAGACATAGCAGGTAAAGGAATAGCTAACCCAACAGCAACAATTTTAACAGCAATATTAATGTTAAGATATTTAAATGAAAATGATGCAGCGGATAGAGTAGAAAAGGCACTTGAAGAAGTTCTTGAAAATAAATTAACAACACCAGATTTAGGCGGAAGCTTAACAACATCACAAATGGCAGAAGAAGTTGCCAAAAGAGTAAAAAATTAAAATAAATAAAAATATATAATGGTGATTAAATGTATGATGCTACAATAATTATAAAATTAAAAAAAGGAGTATTAAACCCAGAAGGTAGAACAGTTTTAAGAGCTTTGAACTTTTTAGGCTATGACGGCGTAAAAGATGCAAAAACCTTTAAATGTGTTGAATTAACCATTGAAGGAGACAATGAAGAAGAAGTATATAATAAAGTTGATGATATGTGTAAAAAATTATTGGCAAATCCTGTAATTCATGATTATGAAATAACATTAAAAAAAATTGAATAAATTAATATTTTTATTATTATTTTTTGAGATGTTGGGAGCTCCTATTTATTATTAAAT
>OFDI01000140.1_pt1 | contig 11291 bp, 13 predicted proteins | sample 1520301 | NCBI WGS metagenome assembly OFDI01 (sample SAMEA3696446, study PRJEB22514) | metagenome | biome: water; feature: marine; material: hydrothermal vent | place: Pacific Ocean | collected 2014-08-12 | depth 1521 m
CCATCTTTTAGTTTTTATTCCTATAGGAGTAGAAATTTTTATTGCAACTAAAACATTTAAAAAATCACAAATCATTAACATTTTAGAATTGCTTTTATACCCTTTTAACCAACAAGATAAATCTATAACAGGAATAACAATTCCTCCTGACTTTCTCATAGGACACCCAAATATTTGTAAAATTATGAATAATTATTTACGATGTGAATAATTTTATTTTGAATTTCATTAAACTCCATAGGTTCTACCCCGAATAGTGTTTTATATCCATACATAGTTTTTATGTAATCGAAAGTAAGTTTAAATTTAATATCTAAATCTGATTTTTTAATTCTTCTTTCAAACTCTTTATAAACAGCATAAGCTACAAAGGAAATAAGAATATGAGCTTTGATTCTATCTTCTAATCTGTGATAGACAGGTCTGATTCTAAGGTCTGTTTTTGATATTCTAAATGCTTCTTCTATAAAGTAAAGGTTTGTATAGTGAGAAATTATTTCATTATGTGAGAGTTTAAAATTATTCGTAATATAACCTTTTATACCGTCAAGTTTTTCATCAAGTTTTATTTTTTCTTCGTTAAGTTTAAAAGTTATTTTACAATCTTTATTTTCTATATTTTCATTTTCTAAATCAAGATATTTTTTATAAGGAGATTTTAAATCGTTTTTTGTAAGGTTCGGAGAGTTTTCAATTTTTTGTTTTAATTTGTTTAAATGCTTTTCTCTTAAATATCTATCCTTTTTCATTCTTTGGATTGAATATGAGAGTATAAGTCTATATTTGGCTTTTTCTTTCGATTTTGTAAAAGTATTGTTTTCATCAAGATAAATCTCATAAGTTTGATCATCACTTTGAAAGTTTAAATTTGCAATATATGTTTTTACTTCATTTGAAAGATTTTTTATTTTTGCTCCAATGATATAAGTATATCCGTTATCTTCTAAATAAGTTAGATTATCTCTATTTAACATACCTCTATCTGCAACTACTATCGGTTTATTGTCTTTTTGCAAATTAAATCTTTTTTGAAACTTTTGTAGATTTTCTTTTAAAGTATGCCCTTCGAATTTATTTCCTTCATATATGTCATAAGCTAAAGGATAACCTTCTGTTGTGGTAAATAATCCAAGTTGTATTTGAGGTCTGTTTAACTTTCCTTCTTTGGAAAATCCAATTTTTCTTAAGTCATCCTCACTTTCACTTTCAAAGTATAATGTAGTTACATCATAAAAACAAACAACTAATTTTCCTCCAACTTTTTTTAATGTGCTTTCATATACGCACTTTTCGACTTGCTCTTTTAACTCTGTTTTATATAATCTGTCTAAAAATCTGTATATTCGGTTTTTATCTATTGTTTCTTTCTTATAAATTCGATAATAATCGATTAAGTATAATTTACTTCCAGGATAAAGTATTCTTGAAATCACGAGTGCTTTGAATAATTCCTTATCTTTGAATCTTTTAAAATCTAAATTCAAACATCCAAGGTCTTTAAAGATCTTTCCAAATACTAACTCATCTCCAATGATTCTGACATTATCTGCTTTTAACCTGTTTTTATTTTCTTTGTATTCTATGTAATCAAATAAATTTGGCTCTATTTCTTTAATTCTTTGTTGAGCAATCTTTACTAATTCTTCAATTTCTTTTTCATCTTTACTGCAACCTATAGTTTCAACAACTTTATATTTACCGCTCTTTTTAGCAATTATCTGAACACTGATACTCCCACTCGCATTTTTCTTTTTTCTTACAAACATACCCCAAATATAGAGATAAATGATATCTGGGACACCCATTTTTTGCTCTTTGGAAAGGTTAACTTATTTATTCTCAACAACTTATCTTTTTTGGTGCTTTTTTGTGCACAAAACAGGAAAAAGAGCAAAATGTTTTTGTTCCATTTTTATTTGAAAATCATTAAAGTTTTTCCCAATAAAAAAGGACTGAAACTTAGCGTAATTCATTTTTCCGTAAATTTCAGGATCGGTTATATAATATCCCACATCCGATTTTTTCAGCCTTTCATCAAGAATTTTTAAAAAGGCTTCTGGCTTACTCACTGCCATTTCCATGTCTCCCACTTCCCTTGTTTGATACTCACCAATCTGCATTTTTTGGACATTTGAACCATATACCTCAATATCCCCATGTCCTTCTTTTACATATTTTTCCATTGCAGATAATACCGCAGGCTTTGCACTGTCGGGTATATTTTTTGAGTATATCTCATAAGTCGTTGGTTTAAATACGCCCTCTCCAGATTTATATGTTGTTTTTGCAATATTTAATCCTGCATCAAATCTTGCTGTATCTATTCCCAAATTTTCCATTGTTTTCCTAAAATGTGAGACCTGATAAGAATCCATTGCAGTATATAATTTTCTAGAATTCAGCCTATATTCGGGTGCTGGGACGCCACCAGTCACTATTTTTCCCCGAGATACTCCAATAATAGGTTTATCTTTATAGTATATTCCCATACCATATGTTTCTTTTGAAATCTCCGAAGGATATGTATCATATCTTGCTATGGATATATCTTTAACCTTTACATTTGCCTTTACCTTTGCTATTGATTTTGAAACTACTGGCATACCAAACAATACCGCTACATTTGCCACATCATCAACATTAAATTGATTTTCCCCAGTTGCGAGTGAAGTTCCCAACCGTTCGCCTGTGTTCCAGAGTATTTCTCCAATTCCTGCACCCATAATTATCGCTTCATCTATTGGGGCAATCCAATTTCCTGTTGCCGCCGCATATCCCAAAGAAGTTCCAACTCCTTCTCCCATTCCAACAATGCCTCCTCCTATTAATCCCACAACATCCCCTCCAAACCTACCTAATGTGCCTCCCCAATTTTTTCCAGAATCTCCAAATATACCTCCAACCATTCCTCCAAATTTTTCACCGTAGTATTGACTTCCAAGATACATATCTGTTGGATTTATGAATCCAAACGCACCATCGCTACTCATTATCGAATTTCTTGACCTGTCGTAGTCCATAAACTGATTATTAAATTTATCGATATACCCATGATATTCATAATTATACCCGGGAGCTCCCTGTCCTTCATATACTATCATTCCACTATGTGGTTTAACCGTATAACTACCCACTGCATCGCTTGTATTGTCGCCAATATGAACCGTTTTAGACACCATTCCTTCCACAGGGTCATTGTATTTAATATTTACAATCTTATCTTCCATATCTGGCCCCCAAAATCCTTCACCAATTACACCTTGTATCGTATTATTTGTATCAGTATGTAATATCACATCGTAAGTTCCATTTTGAAGGTTTTGCTGTGAATCAAGATTATAAAAATTAACCCCCTCCCCTCCATCTATACCAGTTCCTGAACCCTCACGTACCGATATTGTCCCAGGGATTGGTTGATAATTATACCCGGGAGCTCCCCCCTCATAATTTCCATCAATATTAGTTTTATTTGCATTTGCATTTCCTAAATCCCGAACTAAATCAGCTATGCTCATAATACCACCTATTGTTTAATGTATAGATATGCACTTGCTGTAATAGATATTGCAGTAATAAACATTAAAGGATATACACATGCAGTAGGGGCTATTGGCAATAATGCTAATGAAGATATCAATGAAGCAAATGAAATTGTCAATGGATTTTTCATTTTCACCGCCACTGCAATCATAACCAATGAGTATATCCACATCGGCCAAAAATCCCCAATACCTGCACTTAAAAAATGGATGGGGACATTGTAAATAAATGTCTCATTATTAAACATATTTACGACCCCTGATACATTAGCATCGGTGGGCTGGTATATTGTAAAATTATTCGGAATATATATTTCCTTCATAATATCACCGCAAGAATGGAACTTTGTTTCTTAAATCAATTAACCACATGGCATACATCACCCCGTTAAATGCACCCCATACTGTTGCAATTATAGGATGTATTCCAAGTTGTGTCATAAATAATGCTGAATAATATGGTGCCAATACAGTTACTTTTAGTATTAAGAATAATGTATCTACCGCATATGTTAATGCAGAAAGTGCAGAAGATGCAGAATTTGTAGCATCAGAACTTACATTTGACGCTGTTGATATGTCCGATGTTGGAACTGATTCCCCATATGTTGCAATCTCCCCTAGCACCGTCAAAGTGCAGTTGAAAATAATTAGAAATAATACATATTTTGTATAATTCATATAATCACCAATTCCTTTTGACAAAGAAATAAATAAATGAGCCCAATGCTATCAATGTAATAAGGGAGGTAGTCAATAAATCCAATTCTATCCAACCAACCCTAATCAATATTAGTGCAGTAATTACTGAGGCAGGTAATGCGATATATATTGTAATATAACTACCAGCCAATAACACTGTAATTATTAGCATATACCCTATCCATTTTGCAAGATTAGGATAGTTTTCCCCAAATTCTTTTAGTTTTCCCCAATTCTCTACTGATAATATACCATGTTTATATTCTGTCCCATCTGTTCCGTATATCCAGTATTCTGTCCCATCTGGTTTTATGTATGTGTATGTATTTCCATTAATTAGTGTGTCATTAGCCCCATCTGAAAAATATATTGTTGCATTTTGTGTGGCATATACAATTAATTTCACATCATTATTATTTCCCATGATTGTCTGTTCCGCAATAATTTTTCCATTAATTTCGGGCGTATCTTTCCTATAATATACAACATCTCCACTTCCCAATATCATATATCCTTTTTTCACAGCCTCGTCTCCAACATAGAAATCATACATTTGTCCAGGGGTTAAATACACCACACTATCATCAGATACATATGAGATATAAGCCCCCCTATCATTATATACTGTCCAGCCAGTTCCATCACTGCCTTTTAATAGCACTGGTGCGGACTGTGGTGGTAGGAACACGGAATTAAGGGCATCTGTTGAATACGGTATTTTCCTCATTACTCCATCATCTGTTAATAATATAATTAACCCTGTGTTATTGGATGATGGAACTTTTAAGATTCCTTTCTTGAAATTATCCAACTGATAAAATGTTTCCTTTCCATCGCTGGACACAAATCTAACACTGCCCGTCGTCTCTTTTTGTAAGTAGGAAGCTTCATCAATACATACGATAGTGATATTTTGATAGCTTGAAGTAGTTGAAGAAATCATCTGATATGTTGTAATATTGTTAGGTTCATCAGGCAATATTGAAAGTTCCGATATAATTGTATATAATATTGATATGTCTGTTCCCGAAGTATCAAATGTGTATTGTGCTCTGTCTTTATCATCTCTATCCACACACAGATAAAATTCCGCATATGAATTCGGTAAAAGTTGTGGTATTTGCACCACAACGGTAGCCTTTTGGTCTGATATTGAGTAGTTTTGAATGAAATGTTTGTAAATGTTGCATTTCGAATCTCTAAAATATATATCCGTTCCCAATGGTTTCGCTAATAGAAAATCAAAATTTAAATCAGTTAAACTTATTTCCAAAGGGTAGTTTGTAAAGTTCTGGCTTGTTGGGTTTGCAACTTTAACTAAATATTTATATGGTATTTCATCAAGTGGATAAGCAACTTTTACAGTTGTTGAATTTGTTGCTAAGATATTCGCTTCTGAATCTACTAATGAAGAAACAGTGATTTTAAAATTATCTTCCCAGTCGTATGTGTGATTTGCTGTTGTCGTTTCTGCATTTATTTCTTCTGTTGTTCCATCTCCCCAGTTGATTATGAATTTTGAAACATCTCCAGTGACATTTGTAATGTTTATTGTAGTTGGAATGTGGGGAGGATTTAATTCGGATACTTCAAATGAAAGTGTTGCATTTGATAAAGTGTCTGTTATTAACCAAGAATCGGAATAAAATCCAGGATATACAGGTAATGCTATAGGAATGCAAACTTGGTAATCAACTAAGTCGTAATCATTGTTGTTTGTAATTGTTATTTTCCAAGTGGTGTCATCAATCTGTTCAACTAAAACGGTTGGTTCTTGGTCGGCGTATTTTCTGACGAAGATGTGGTCAACATACAAGTTAGGTGCTAAATATTCTCCTCTAAATCCAACCTTGTTATATCCAGAATTACTAAAACTGTATGTGTTAGAAAACAACTCTGTATATGCTACAACTGTTGTTTCATCAACTACAAATCGTCGTTTCTTAAAACTGAAATCATAAAATTGCCCCCATTTGTAAGATACATCTCCAAATAATCCAAATCCATCACCAGTCCCTCCTGCCGAACCATAAACTATAAAAGATGTAAATCCGCCATCTCTAAACAGTGCTAATCCCCCATTTCCGTCAGTGTTTTCAGGATATTGAACTGATGCTTCAACTACAAAAGGTGCTCCAAAAGCATTCTTTGAGCTAATATCGAGATACTGACCACTACTGCTAAATGATGATAGATACAGTTTTCCATCTGATACTGTATATGCAGGTGTTCCTGATATACCCCATTTACTCGTATCTAACTCTGTCCCTTCAAAATCATCAAAGAATTCAAAGACAGTATTACCATCAGGACTGTATCCATCCTGTTTTTGAACATATATCGTCTTAGATTCCCCTGCTGAAATATTAATTTTTGTCCAGATATTATATTGCCCATCTCCTATATCTTCTATCCAGTATGAGTATTCCGCAGAAACTGCTCCTATCCCCATTAAGATTAATAAAAATAATAATATTTTTTTCATAATTCCACCTAAATAGGTCTTGAAAGTTGTTCATTTTTCTGAACTTCTTGGAGATACCAATACCATGTTCCTACGAGAAATAGCAGTGGAGATATCCACCACGATATATTACATGCCATTAGAAGCATATGATTGACACCATTTAACTGCCCAAACTCGTAGAAGAAATTATATACTGGGGTAAGCACTATCCAACTTATCGAAACTGTTAAGGTTGATGCCAATGCCCTAAGAAAAACATATCCGCTCATAGTATCACCATTAAACCAAGTATGGTGAAAGGAATCAAGGGGACACTTTCTTTTTGGAGTATTATTGAGTACGCTATTGCAGAGAGTATCCCAATCAATATAACCAAAAGTGCGTTATCTACTAATGCAAAACATAGACTACACCATATAATAACATCCCCAAGACCTACTTCCAATATTTTGGATGTTATCAAAACATACATGACCTCTACAGCCACTATCCCGATGTTCAGCCATGTGATATGGTCTATGAACATCAAAATACCCAGTATCATCAACATCCAGCACAAAATTTTAAATATTCTTTGTCCTATTATATCCTGTATGCCTGCAATTGCAAGAAGCCCAAAATACACATATTCAATCATAACCCGCCCTCCTCAATAGCATTTTTCAGCCTAATAGCCTTCGTTCTTCCGATATGATACACGCTCATCAGATGTGAGACATTGATACTACCGTCTTTTTTAAATGCCCTATCATCCATAGCATGATTTTCAATGAAATCATTAATCATATCCGACATGGATTTGTCCTTTGATAGATAAGATAAATCTTCTTCAATTCTTAACAAATCTGTCTTCCCAATATGCTCATCTCTGATTTTTTCATATTCTTTTGCAATCTCACTATCTACTCTTGGAACATGCCATTTTGTAATAATATATTTATTGTGTTCGTCCTCGTGTTCGTATCTTAATGCTTTTGTGACGGTTTTGTCCTTCTCAACATCATAATAAGATTTGAGCCTGAACACATCGCATTGTTGCACATCAAATAAGTTGATTAAATGTGTGTATCTTTTCCTTGCTCTTGAAAGTGCGTCTTTAATGTCCCTTGCTGTGAATATTGTAGTTAGTCGTAAATACCTGAATTTTTGTAGGTATTCATCAAATAATATGTTTGATTCATCCTGCCATTTGTATGCGTTTGCACCTCCTCCGAATTCATCGTAAATTATTACTTTACCCCACAATCCATTTTTATGAAATTCGTTGCAGAGTTTGACGAAATCTTTGTTATTATATACGATTTGTTTTTTTAAATTGAATGTTTTATCCAGCTCCAAAGCAATTGCAAGTGCAGTGTATGATTTTCCAGCCCCATGCTCACCGCCTACAAAAATTACATTGTTAGAATTTCTCTTTAAATTATATCGAAGACTCTTGAAGAATGTATTTTGGCAATGTTCATCCTCATCAGATAGTTCAGCTCCAATCTCAACCTGTGGTTTTGGGAGGATGTTCCTTTCATGTAATATATCAATTAAATCCATCAACTCTTCCAGCGTTCCTTTGGGTTGCTTTTCTACTTCAGTGACCAAATTGCAGATTGAGTATGCAAACCGAACCATGAGAGCTAAGTGTTTTTTAGTCTGAGCCCTGATAAGATATGCATTAATTGCAGATACACATTTCAATGCAAGACCTGACCGTAACCTCCTACTGTATATTATATTCTTTTCCCTAATTCTCTTACATGCGTTATATAGAGTAATATCCCATTTTTCGTTGTTTTCACTTCTCACATATTTTGCAAGTAGATTTGCTGAGGAGGTCAATGACTTTTCAATTGTTGATGATGTGTTTTCGAGATTTTGGAAGTCGGTTGCATACTCAATAGTTTCTGAAAGTATATGTTTAATAATCTCTGCCTTGTTCATGTATGGCACTGTTTCGATATAATGTTCCGCCCTCATAATATCACATCATTAACTCTATTTTCTGTTTGACATCCCTCATTGAGAGTCTTGCGTATCTTTCAGTATTGCCAAGATGTGCATGCCTTAGTAGTGCCTGCACATCCAAAAGTTGTATTCCAAGCTCATGATACAGATACACGCCGCAACTATGTCTCAAATCATGTGGTGAATGATGTATTCCAAGAACCTCGTAAGATATTTTTGAGATTCTTTTTTGAATTGCTGAATTACTTACTGAAACTAAATAATCATGACTATTCAGGTTAAATGTTTTTAGATATCGTTTCCATAATTTTATGTGCTCTTGGAGGGTGTGGTTGATAGGTATCATTACATACTTTGTCAGGTTTAACTCGTGTCGTTCGAGTGGTGTCATATAATCTTTATCAATTGGTATCTTTTTCTTTTTCAATTCCTTTCTCCAATAGTCCCTTTTCAATTGTGGCACTTTTAATTCTTGATTTTCAAAGTCGATGCATTTTACTTGTGTTAGCAAAAACTCATTTAACCGTAATCCTGTGAAAAATAAAAATGAAAAAATAAACGCATCCCTTAAATGAATGCGACTATTTGTTGCATTATACATCGATAATCGAGTATTCACTATCTTGTTGAGCTCATTTACTGAAACATATCTTGTTAGCTCCCCCGTTTTATAATCAATTAGCTCCATACTTATCCCATGAATTGTTGATATACAATAAATCCTATAATTCCTATGAATACCAGTCCAATAATCCATTTCATACTGGATAATCCTATTGGATTATATATCTCGTCTTTTCGGGCTAACTGCATCCCCGCAGTTAGTGCCGTTTCAATTGCAAGTGTTTTTAAATGTGAGTTCTCATTGCTTATGAAGTTAGTAACTGCATCAAGATTTAAAAACTGAATACAGAACGGCTTGGTGTTGTCCTCAATTATTTTCTTTGTATTTTGCAATTCTTCCAGCTGTTTCGAGAGCTCCTTTATTTTATCATTGTTATTTTTGATTTTTTGAACTTCCAGTTCCTTTTTCAATTTTTCAATTTGTGTTTCCAAGTTCTTCACTTGCTGCATAAACTCAAATTTCGATTTAAATCCCATCTCGTGTATTTGTTGCAATACTGCAAGCTTTGAGGGGTTTAGTGCTGTTCCTATTCCAGTATATACTACGAGTGCAGGGAATCCTTCCCATATGAACACATCCTTATCTGTGTAATTATATGTGAAATTAAGTTCAGGGTCAAGGGCTCTTTTAAAGGTGCCATCTACAATTCCAATTTTCATCGTAAGCATTCCCGATGCATCAATTGTAAATAATATACATTTGTTTCTCTCTTTTTTGAGTTTTAGCCTAAAAAGGTCAAAAATAATTGGCATAGTCATGGACCTAAAAACCCAAACTCCTGCCATGCTACCGAGTATGTATATTGTAGGAATCATTACAATTATAAAAGAATAAAGTAAATATTTTGGGGCGAAAGCATAAACAATCAAAGGAATGAATGATAATAGGATGCTTAAAACTCCCAAAATATAATAATAAGTTTCATAGGAGGTATTTTTAAAAGACATTCCTATATTTTGTATTCTTTTATACATTTCAATGGCTTTACTGCTCATAATTATCACATAATTCTTTCTTCATCCTTTTGGATGACTTTAACATCCGTTGTTTGGGCTATCTTATTAACTATAAACCCATGTATTGATTTCATAGCTCTAACATATGTTGCTACAATGTCATTATAATGCGTATTGATTTCTTCATCAGTGAATTCGCTCAGTGGTAGTTCGGTTAATTTCATTAATTTTACCGCTCGGTGTAAATTGAAAACTCCCATGATATTGGAGTGGTTTAGTCTTGATGTTGCTACATCCTTATTATGGAACGCCCAATTTTCTTTTAATGAGGTGTTTGGGACTTCTGCGGATGATGCAATATATGAAAGAAACTGTCCCCTGTCATCAATGTTTGGGACCTGACTTGTTCCCAGAGTTGCATGTAATTGTGCTGCAACCATGGTTTTATCCGTCTCATCCATTAAATCCACCCATCTAATTTACCTTTCTTTTTCTTATGGGTTTTTGGAGGGTTCGTTTTTATGTTCTTTGTGCCAACCAGTGCCTTTCTCAAATCATTTTTGGATGCCTTTTTTAATGCTTGGTTTATCGCACTTACTTTGATTTTACCATCTTTTGTAAATCCTTTTGAGCCAATGTTTCTTTTAATATGTCTTTTTACTCTACCTTCATTCATAATTCCACCTACTTGTAATCATCTGTAATTATCATAATACTTTTGTGAGTATATTTTAAAAACTTCCATAATTGCAAATATCATTGTAATTATCCCAAATAGCAATAATACATAGTTAAATGGGACTAAATTATAGGTTATGGTTTGGAGCTCCGCACCATTTGTAGTTGATATGTACGAATAGGAATTTACATTTGTAATCATTCCCAGTGGAATCATTATTAGTGATGATGAAAACATCCATACTATATTATATTGAACCCATATCTGCCCAATGATAAATAAGATGAATCCACCACCTGCCATTGCCATCCATGTTAATAAGTCCATATTCCACCATTCTATAAATTGACATTTTAAAGAATATTAA
>OFDI01000144.1_pt1 | contig 11097 bp, 8 predicted proteins | sample 1520301 | NCBI WGS metagenome assembly OFDI01 (sample SAMEA3696446, study PRJEB22514) | metagenome | biome: water; feature: marine; material: hydrothermal vent | place: Pacific Ocean | collected 2014-08-12 | depth 1521 m
CTATTTAGGAATATAAATATTCTTGAAATTGGTTATTTTTTCTGGGGACATTATACTTTAAGTCAGGTTCCAAATAATGAACCATATGAGAATGATTTGTTATAAACACACTATAATACTAATTAACAATAGAATTAAAATAGTCAGAAATTTCTTTGATAGTTTTTAAGTTTGGCTCAACATAAATTTTATTACCAACTTTTTCCATATTAATAACTTTTGCATCTTTTAATTCTTTTAAATGTCTTGAAATTGTTGGTAACGAATAATTAAATTCATTAGCAATGGTTCCCACACAAGTTGCCTGAGCGATGACATTATCACTATTTACTTTTGTATCAATACCACAAACATAAGGAGTATTTAAAACATTTTTAAATATTTCAAATCTTGTTTTATTGCCTAATGCTTTAAAAACTTTAACTTTATCTTCCATATTCAACATAAAAATCCTTGACAAATATTTCTTTTTATTGTATCATAATTTATCTATTTAGCAAAATTGCTAAATAGAAGGGAAGAGTAAATGTTAAAAATAAAATATGATGAATTTGAAAATGCTGTAAAAACTTTTGGCCTTATTGGACTTGAAAATAAAGATGACATTAAAAAGAAATACTTAATGTTATCTAAAAAATTTCATCCTGATATGCCTGATGGAGATATAGAAAAATTTCAAGAAATAAATAAAGCATATAAAATTTTAACTGTATATATTGATAAATTTAAATTTAAATTTACAAAAAAAGAATTTCAAGATCAATATCCGTTTTCAAGAACTGAAAATGGACAATGGTCTTTGTGGTAATAAATAAAAAGGAGAAAAATAAAATGAGTGTATTAATGGTATTTAATCATCAACCTTATGATGGTAGTGATATTGCTTGGAATGGATTGAGGTTAGTGGAGACTTTGTTGAAAAAAGGTGAAGAGGTAAGAGTTTTTTTGATGAATGATAGTGTTGATTTAGCAAGAGAAGCTACAAAAAAGCCTGATTTTTATGAATATGATTTGGTTCAAATGTTAAAGGAATTGTATGAAAATGGTATAAAGCTAAAAGTATGTGGAACTTGTCAAGCAAGATGTGGATTAAATAAAAATCAACCATATTTTAATGATAATATAAAAGGCACTATGGATGATTTAGCTAATTGGGTGATAGAATGTGATAAGGTCTTGACTTTTTAATGGCAAAAATAGAAGCTTTTGAAAAATATTATTTGGAGTATGAGAAGTGGTTTGAGAAAAATACTGATTTATATGAAGAGGAATTAAAAACTCTAAAATCATTAGTCAAAAATGCTAAAAATGGGGTAGAAATAGGCATAGGTACAGGAAAATTTGCCATACCAATAGGCATTGAAATAGGGGTAGAACCATCTTCAAAAATGGCTAAAATAGCAGCTTCTAAAGGCTTGAAAGTTATAAATGGAATTGCCGAGAATTTACCTTTTGAAGATGCTAGATTTGATTTTGCAACAATGATTACAACTGTTTGCTTTATTGATGATGTTTTAAAATCTTTTAAAGAAGTTTATAGAATTTTAAAGCAAGATGGATTTTTTATAGTCGGATATGTTGATAAAAATTCTAAATTAGGAATAGAATATCAACAAAAAAGTAAAAAAAGTAGGTTTTATAAAAATGCAACATTTTATTCTACTGATGAGATTATAAGATATTTGAAAAAGGCAGGATTTTGTAATTTTGGTAAGAAATATGTAAAAAAAACAAATTTATCATTTATATTTTTAAAAGCAAGTAAATAAATTATAAGATTTATAACAAAACAGAGAGTCTGTGAAAATAGCCCCAAATAAGCCATTTTCACAGCAATAATTTAAGCTATTTTCTTAAAAAAACTATCTTTTTTTGATGAGTGGGTCTGTCACACTTTGTATTGAAAACACCATAATACCGCCATTTTTAAAAAAATTATATATTTTAAGACCCCTAATAGCACCCTATTTGTTTCTGCTGTAACAAACCCCTAAATAAAGGGAAATAAATCAAATTCTTTAAAACTATCTTCAGGTGAGATAATTTTACATTAAAAGTTTTTTATAGTCAACTTATTGTATTTTTTTATATTAATATATTCAAAATAAGTTGAGAAATACAATAAGTATCTATTCAATACCAAGAGCTTTAAATACTGCATCAATAGGGTCAGAATAGATAATCAATTGAAATTTACTCATTAGCTCTGATGGAACTTTTGCCATTTGAACCATATCAATAGCTGGAATTAGTATTTTTTTAGCTCCGCTATCACTTGCAATTTGTAAAGCGTCTGGAAGAGATTCAGTGCCTATTATAGTTCCACCTATACTCATAGATCCAAGCACTACCATTTGCGATAATAATGGTTTTTCTAATACTCCACTACATAAAGATATAAATATAGCTAACTCAATATCTTTTGATTTACCAATTCCATTTAAATCAGTAGCTTTTAGATGATAATCAAAATCTTTATATTTTGCATTTAAAGATACACGATGTAAATTTGCTTGTATATAATTGGTAGCTTCTTTTATTTCCTCTTTTATAATAGTTCCACTAAATCCTGTGCTATCTAATCTTCCATTACCTGCCATTACTTGTAGATCTAATTTAAATAATCCTTTATGCCCATTATCTGGATTATAAGAGACTGTATAAAGTGAACCACTTGGAAGTTGTCCATCTGGAATAAGACTATTGCCACCACTTTCAGGAACTCTGACTCTTATTTCATTATCTTCTTCTATATCAATATATGAAAAATTTACATCATAAAACTCCATACCACCTATCTTTTTTAGCTGCTCTTTTATCCTTCTTCTACCAACAAGAGCATATTCTAAAGCAACTTTAATATCTTCTTTTTCAAATTTTCCATCAGGGTGCATAAGTTTTAAAAGCCCACTTACTGTTTTTTTTACTGCACGAGAATCTCTTTGGTTTAGATCACGACCAAGTTTAAAATATTTATCAATAGCATTTGAAAAATTTACTTTTTGTAGTTCTCTCATCCATTCAGCCATAAAATCTGTAATAAAACCATACTCATTTGTAAAAAACTCTGTTCTCATTTTTGGCACTTCCCAGCCTGGAAGATAGTTATGAAAACGATCAAAAAATGCAGTATCAATCATCTCTTTTGGAAATGGTGATAAAAGATGTGAAGTTTTTACTATATTTTCTATACTTCCATCAATATTCCCAACGAATACAAATGAAGCTTTTGCACTTTTTTGTTCTTTTCCTCTAGCAAATGAACCAGACTCCATATAGTCTTTCATAATTTGAATACCATCTTTATCTTTAAACTTTATACCAGCTACTTCATCAAATGCCACAATGTCCCAATTACCAACAAGTCCAATAGTTCTATTACTCATATTATAAAATAAATTTGCAACAGTAGTTTGACCTCCACTTACAAGTATAGAGTTAGGTGAAATTTCCTTATAAACAAAAGATTTTCCAGTTCCTCTAGGTCCAAGCTCGCACATATTATAATTATTTTCCACAAATGGAATTAGACGAGCCAATAGATGCCATTTTTGATTTTCTTCAAAGTTTGTAGGCTCCATTCCAAAGCTTCTTATGATTAAGTCCATCCACTCATTATTACTAAATCTTCTTCTATGTGATAAAAACTCCTCCATATCCATATTTGGCATCTGTATAGGTTTGAGATCTTGTATATGAAAAGGGCTTTCACCTTTTGCATTTTCATCATAATAATACTCAAGAGTAACAATTACCCATATACCACCTGCTAAAAGTTTTTGATATTTTTTTACATATCCATCATTTATAATTATTTTTTTTATACCAAGATTTGAAAATTCAGCTTCATAAACATCATCTTTTTCATTTAATTTTACTGATACTTTATCTATGACTTTATATCTGCCTTTCTCTTTTATTTGAGATTTTATGATCTCTTTTTCATCTGGTCGAACATAGTTTTTAGCAAGTATCTCTTTAACTTTGGATACACCTTCTAATATTTGTTCTTCATTGTCAGTTGCACAATACATACCAAGTAGATATTCTAATACATAAATAGGAACATTAGCTCCATCTTTGATACTTTTTGTTAAATCTTTTCGAACAACTTTGCTTGTAAATTCTTCATTTGATTTGCTATTTAAATCCATAACTTTTCCTTAAAAATCATCATCAAAATCATTAAAAAATGATAATGCTAATTTTACTTCCAACTCTTTATATATTGGTGTTTCAGTGCTTTGATCAATAACTTTTCTAGCTACAAGCTTAATATTTTGATTATTATATTCATTTATATTTTGTTTAAAAGTCATTTTAAATTTTACTTCCCTATTTGTATCGTATTGTTCTGTGGAATTAAATGTATATTTAAATTCATCAGATAACACCACCCCATCAATACTTTCAAAAGCTATTTTTAGTGTAATTGCTTTAGTTTTATCATCTACAATCTCTGATTGATAAAGTGAAACATTAACTATATTTGTAGATATATTTCTAATAGGTATAATATCTACATTTACCTGTTTTATCTCTTTTTTTCCTTTGCCAATATTAACTTTTATCAATGGTATTACTAGCTCCTGTAAAGTTGCCCCACCATGCACAAAACGATTACCACCACCTTGAATTTTTATTTTATTAATAGATTTTGGTATAAGATATTCATTATCTCCATCAATTCCCAAATCAATACCACTATATTTAGATACACAAGTGCTATCTTTTAAGTTTTGACCTATGATAAACCTTCTATTTGACTTTATAGTTTTTTCTGCTTCAACTTGGCAAAAATCACTATCAGGTGTAGCTTGATTGGTATATAAAAACCCATGATCACTTGTGATAAGTATATTTATCCCATTAAAATTTGAGATTTGTTTAATAATCTTAATAATACTATTAAATGTGCTTTGAACCGCATCAAATGTTTTTATTTCATTTTTTTCACCCATTTTATCTATCTCATCATGGTAAATATAAACTACACTTGCATTTTTTAAAAGCTCTCTACCTTCATCTCTTTTATATTTTAAAAAATCTTCATAATTAATAGCAAAACTATTTTTATTGTAAGATTTTAAAATTTTATCTCTATTATCTATCCCTGATGAGCTTTTATCATCTACAAAAACAATATCATTTTTATTTTTGATACTAAGTTTTTTATGAGGCAGCAAAGAAGCCATACCAAGTTGTGTATATGAAGGCAATGAACTAATCATAGGTGTAATAGTTGCTACAAATCTATCTTTCTTCTTATTTTCTGCTAATATCTGTGAGGTTAGTTCAACTCCACACTCATATCTTAAAGCATCTGAAATAATAACAAAAATTTTATTTTTCTTTTGTATATATTGCTCTATTTGTGTAGTGTAAAACTTTTGTTGATGTAATATTTGTGTATGTGTAGTATAATTTACAGCAAAATTTTGCCAATAATCATTTAATTTTCTTAGATAGCTATTTAAATATATATCTTCTATTTTTGAGTTTAAAGTTTTAAGTAGTTCAAGATATTCAGCTTTGCTTGAATATATAGAGTAATCTCTATAGTATCTATCAGCTTTATACCAATGTGAAGCATACTCTTTTATCCCATCTTCAAATGAATCTATTTTTAACTTTATATTTTTTACAAAATCAATTATTTTAGAAGCACTAAGTAGTGCTTTGTATATATTTTTATAATTTTCAAACCAAAATGTATGCTCTCTTGTAGTAATAATATCAACCATCTCATCAGAGTTGATACTGTTATTATCTAATTTACTAAGTAAATTAGATATGATAATTTGATCGCATTTTTCATAAGTATCACAAAAAATTAATTTTGAAAAATCTATATCAACAATAAAATTATTAATATTTAGCTCATCGCTTATCTCATTTGAGATTTGCTCAAAACTATTTTTATATTTACTGCTATCCATCCAACTTTTAATAAACAATCTTGCATCATTATTAAGCATTGCTTTATTTTTATCTACTATATAGTAAAAATGATTTTGAAAAAGTTTGTAAAGCAAGTCTTTAATACTATTACCCTCATAAGAGTATTTAATTTTAACAGCCTTAAAAAATTCATCAGTAAGATTATATTTTTTAAGTATTTCAAAGTGTTTATTATTTGAAAATATTCTTAACATAACACTATCTATATTATCATCACAATTTATGCTTATAGCCATTATTTTAAGTGCAAGAGTATTATTGGTCTCTTTACTACTAAGTAAATTTTTAAGAGCCTCAACTCTAGTAGGAGCATTAAAAAACTTCTCAAATTTTCCTATAAACTCTTTAAATGTAGCATCTAATTCAAGCTTTTGCAATATCAAGCTTGTTTTATCTGCACTAAACATATAATTAGCAATATTTAAATCTAGTAGCCAATTGTCTTCATCTTGTGGTGCTTTATTTGGTGAGTATATAAGAAACTTATCTTTAGGTTTTGCAGATAAAATCTCTATTTTAATACCAAATTCATTATTGTCTATTTCTAGTTTAGTTACATCATCTAAATCTATTGTATCAAACTCATTTTTTAGAGCTGCATTATCATCATACCAAAATACCAATCTTTGAGTTTGGAAGATTGTTTTTAACCTCTGTTGTATATCTATCATTTTATATAACCCTATTCCAAGTAAAATTACTTATTTTATGTCTTAGATGTTTAATTGTCACTATTTTTATCCTTTCCTAAAATGTCTAAAAATGTCTAAACTTTAACTTTTAGACATTTGCCAAACTTTTCCTATATTTTCGATTTTACTGGCTTTTTTTAATGCCTGTAGATTGTTTTTTATTTTATTTTTCTTTTGATTAATGTCTAAAATATCTGGTAGTTTATCTAAAAGAATATTTTCGAAATCTACTCTTTTAGCTGTTTTGAACTTTTTAAGATAATCAACAATCATTTTTTGTATAAAATCATCATCTATCCCTCTTATTTTTATATAATCACTTGTTTGATTAGTTACTTTTGCTACTGTTGCAGAGATATACAAATTTGGTTTTCTTCCCTCTATAAGTTTTTTAGCTTTTAGATTTTTTATGATTTCATCATTTACAGGTTGTTTTTTTGCGATTTTATCAAGATGTATCAAGTCTATTAGATCTATATCGGGATTAAGTGCTAAAAGCTTAGTATATTTTTCATCTATGATTTTACCATGAATCGTTACTTGAACTCTTTTATTATTTGTATCATAGTCTGGCATTGGGAAAAATCTCTGTTTTTGTATGACAAACATCCGTTTTATACCACTTCCTATGGTATCTATCATATTTATCTCTACCATTGCTTTACATAAAAAATCATTTCTATAGTTTTCAAGTGGAGTATCTCTTTTGATTATCTCTTCTATCTCTCCAGCTAAAAAATCACCGACATTTGATATAACAACTTTATCTGGAAACTCCACTACATTTATCCTACCTCTTAACTCATAGTCTTGATGAGCTATTGCATTATGCAAGGCTTCATACAGCACCCAAGTATCATATTTATCTACTTCTTCTGGAAAAAGTTTATTTTCACTCATAAAACGGTATTTAAAATTTCTAATCTTATTTAAAACACTTTTAGCACTTAATAATAAAGGCAGTCCAAAATGTTCATAACTTTGTTCTAAGTTGTTACTATCTTTTAGTATCCAAGTTATTTGAGGATTTATATCTTCTAACAAATCAGACTTTTCATCTTTACCAAGAAGTAACATACAAGCATTTGTAATTTTTCCATTTTTGAGTAGTTTAGCTTTTGCTAAAAATTGTTCATCACTCCAGCTATCTACTTCATCGCTTAATTTTGGATGTTTTGTTTTATACTCCTCTTTTGCAGTTTGTATAGCTTCATTGGATAAATCTTCAAAAGTAGCATTTTGACAAATTTTTGCAGACCAATCTGTAGCAATCGATAAACTTTCACTTAATATAACTGCTTCTCTTTGATGTGTCAAAGGTATAATACTCTCACCACTTCTTTGCCAAGCAACTTTATGAGCATATACAGGTTTTCGTGGTTGATGCTTTGGTATATGGATAACCCAAACTTTTTGGTTTGTATCTGATGTAATAAACTCTTCCGCCATCAACCCTTCTGAGCTTAGATTTGTGCAGTTTCCTACTAATCTTTGAGGTAATTCTTGTGCAGTATAACCTGAAGTATCTTCTATACCTACAACTTCCAAAGAGCCATCTTTTACCCCTAAAACCAATACTCCACCTTCCATATTTGACAATGCAGATATATAAGAGATAACATCCTCCCCTTTTCTACCTGAAATAGCTTGTTTTAAAGTCTTAAACTCTTTATGCTCACATGTATGATCTTCTTTTGGGTATTTTGATTTTAAATATTTTTCTAACTCAATTTTAATCATTTAATTCTCCTACTTACAAAGCCCTGTTGTCGGATAAAGTATATCTTTAAACTTACAATAATTTACCTTAACACCATCATCTAAATCTATTTCTATTTGATTTTGTGCAAAATGCATCATCTTATCTCTATCAAACTCTATTATCTCTTTTAGTTTTGTATTAATATTTTTCATCTGTTTATTTGCTGATTTTTTATCTGCATTGGATGCTGTATCTGATGATGTGGTAAGAGCAAGAGTTTCTTTATGAGCTTCAAGTTTTGCTATATATTCAGTTAGATAAGAGTTCCTAACTCTAGCAAATGTATCAGGCTTGTATCTATGCATATAAATCAAACTCATAAAACCTTTTTTAGGGCTACTTACCATCCAATAAATTGGTCTTTTTTTGTATCTTTTTATATGATCTTCATAAAAACCTTTTAAAAAATACTTTCTTATGGTAGTTTTAAGTGCATCTTCTATAAATCTTAGATTTTGGCTTAAATTTTCTTCACCAAAAGTAACCTTTACAAACTGCACAAACCTTGAAGCTATATCATCTTTAAAATAATCATCTTCAAGCACTGGGATAACATTATCATCATCTGCTTCAAATGTTGGATTTTGAGTTTTAAATTTTGAATTGGCTTGTTCAATACTCTCACCCATATTTGCTATATGAAGCCCCTCATGATCTAAGCTATATCTTCCAAGCATCACACCAACAGCATAACTTATAAACTGTTTCATAATCTCATCTGCTTTGAATTCTAACTTTCCATCTACTATCTTAGCTTCATTTTTAAGTATTGTTATATCTTCAAGTGCCACATCAGGGGTGAGTTCATCTTGAAGTTCGTAGATGTCGATGAAGAGGCGATTTAGTTCTTCTTCGTTTTTATGCAGAGTATTAAACTTCTCTCTCCAATACTCACAATATCTCTCATAAGCATCTTCAATCTTACCATTTTCAATTTTCAATTCCCCATTCTCAATTCTCAATTCTCCATTCTCAATTAATAAAGGCGAAGCCTTAAAGTCCCACGATGTTTCTCTGCTATCCCACTCCTCTTTTGAGATGTCTATGTTTTGTTGGGTGAGTTGATCTATTTGTTGTTTTGTGGCTTCGGATTTTGGGAAAAAGATAGGAATTTTTTTTATATCGCCACTCAGAAAAGCAATTGTTGAGCTAATAATTTTAAGGAAATATTTAGAAATTTTAGATGACAATAACGATAATAAATATTTTTTTTGTGAGTCTTTAATAAAAACTGATAGACCATTTGAATCAAATATAAAACCTGTAGGAAAATATCTTGCACCAAAATTTGAGGAACTTATTAGTGTCCAACTAATTGATGACTTCAAATAGTATTCTGTATTAAAAAGTCGTCTTGACCAATGTGTTGTTTTAGGATCCTTAGGATTTGACACTACCCACATTTTTACTTCAAGACCATCATTTAAGTAATTTACCAAATAATCCATATTCCCATACCACTTTCTAAATTCTCCACCTTTATTGTATGGAAACCATTTAAGATTTGATTTTTTTGCTTCAATAAGATTTTCAAAATGAAAAGCAATATTTGCATAATTTACTTCATTCCAATATCTTAAAAATCTTTCATTATCACTTGTAGACATCCCACCTTTGGGTTCAGCTATTTCTCCAAGCTTTTCACTTTTTTCAAAAATTTCTTTAACCCTATCACTTACCCAATAAGCAATAGGACTTCCCGGAATTTTTTCAAAATCCTTCTGCTTTGCTTCATATCTATTTTTTGGATCAAAAAAACCTCTCTCTTTTTCATCACTACTTTTATAGTCTGTTAGTCTTATGTATGTTGCCATTATTTTTTACCTCTTGAAAATTTATTTATTTATTTTATGATACAATGCTTCCATAATTTCCTTCGGGACGCCCTTTAGTTTTCTAAAGGGAGAACATCTACACATCTAGTAACTCTTTCAAACTCTGTTTTGGTATATCTATCTTCGTCGTTTTCAAATCTATCTTTTGCTTGATAGCATTCCACTCATCATACTTTTTCATTTTAAACCACCCATACTAACTTATCTAAAACAGTAACACTCTGCTTATCCATCCGAGAAAATCCAAACCACTTCTTACCCAAATCTTTTAAAGATGCCCCCATATGATAAACCTCACTTTCATCTATGATTAAGAATCTATCATGAGAGTTTTCAAATTTTTTTATCTCTATGTTATTGTATTGAGAGTTGTATTTTTCTAAATCTAATTTTAACTGTTTGCTTATATTTTTGGTATAGATAGTTACTTTTATATCTGGTACTTTACTAAAAAGAATTAGTACCGTTTCATCTATGTAGTTGTCTAGTAGTTTTATATCTGTTTTTGCTAATTTTATGAGGTCGTTTACGAACTTATAGGCATCAAATGTTTGTCCGTTGTAGAAGATGCCTTGTTTACACTCTAAAACATCATCTTTAACTTTAGATTTTATATCTTGCATCTCATTTTTCAAGGTAAAAACCTCATTTTCCAAAGATACAAATCTTTCATTTGTAATTTTTTCACTGTTTATTGTGTAGCCGTTGTAGATGTATTGTTTTAGGACTTTTGTTGCCCATTGTCTAAATCGTATCGCTTCTAAAGAGTTTGTTCTGTATCCTACTGCCAAAACTATATCTAAACTATAAATATTTACATTTTTAGTTTGTAATTTGCCATCTATTG
>OFDI01000146.1_pt1 | contig 11032 bp, 9 predicted proteins | sample 1520301 | NCBI WGS metagenome assembly OFDI01 (sample SAMEA3696446, study PRJEB22514) | metagenome | biome: water; feature: marine; material: hydrothermal vent | place: Pacific Ocean | collected 2014-08-12 | depth 1521 m
TTGACTTTGTAACTGACTGAAAATATTGAACATTTTTTTAACTCAGAAAGTTGAGGTATTTAATTTTTTTTAAGTCCATCATCTGTCCCCGCTTGCCCTGTTGAATAAGCTCAACTTTAATTAACAGGGCAAGCGGTAATTTGTTTTGTAGGCGACTTAATTACTGATTTTGCAAGGAATAATTCACCAGGCTTCCTAACTTCTCAACTTCTTATCTTCCTTCCTTTAAATCTAATGATGTCCTTCCTTTTGTCCTTCTTTGATGCGGTAAATGGACACAGCCACAATAACGATAAAATAAATGAAAATAGCGCCTACTCCGAACATCCCTTCGGTTGTGCTGTGGGACATATTGGTCAACAATTCAATAACGGTTTCCATTGTTGTTCCTCCCTGGCTTATGTGTGTTAAATTTTTAACAACCAATTAATGTCACAGGCCGGCAAAAGTCAATTATTTTTTTGATTTCAGACTAACCTCGAACTTAAAAAAGTGTTCAGCGGTTTGGGTTATCACAAAAGTTCACGGATTCAGGCTCGAACTTTAAAAAAAGTATCTCTTTGAACAGGCCTGAAGCCTGCTTTTTCAATAAATTTACAAAGGTTCTTGATGGTCAAGCCTCTGGGTGTGTCAGCGCCAGCAGCATGACCAATTTTTTCCTCAACTATGGTGCCGTCAAAGTCATCAGCGCCGTACCACAGGGCCAACTGCGCGGCCTTGATGCCCGCAAATACCCAGTAGGCCTTGATGTGGGGGATATTATCCAGAAAAGTTCTGGAGATGGCTATCATACGCAAAAAGTCCAGGCCATCCGGTCCCTCTGCCTTTAAATTGTTATTTGCAGGCTGATAAGGCAGGGGAATAAAGCATAAAAAACCACCTGTTTCATCCTGGAGATTGCGCAAAGACTCAAGATGATGTAAGCGGTCTTCCCAGGTTTCAATGTGCCCGAAGAGCATGGTGCAATTGGTAGGAATGCCCAGATTATGGGCCTTTTTATGGATATTCAGCCACTTTTGGCCGGATATTTTTTCCGGACAGAGTTTTTGTCGTAAAAGAGGATCAAATACCTCAGCTCCGCCACCTGGCAAGGCATCCAGGCCGGCTTCGTGTAATTCCTGGAGTACCCTGGCAGGTGATAAGTCGTATTTGTCCGCCAGAAAGGCTATTTCAACAGCGGTAAAGGCCTTTATCTTTACGCCGGGCCGGATCTCTTTAATGCTTTTCTGCAGCTCTAAATAATATGAGTAAGGCAGATCAGGGTTTAGCCCGCCCACAATATGGACTTCCTGGATAGGTTCATTGATGCGGCTTTTGATTGCTTCTTTTATCTGGTCTATGGAATAGGTGTATGCACCGTCCTGGCCTGGCCTTTTACTGTATGCACAGAAGCGGCACGCATTCTGACAGATATTGGTATAATTAATATGTTGATTATAGACATAAAAGGCCTGATCAGCATATAATTTAGTACGTATCTGATAGGCCAGACGGCCCAGCTCATGAATGGATGCGGCCTTAACAAGTTGCAGGGCTTCCTTTAAAGAAATTCTTAAGCCTTGCTTTGCCTTCTCGATAATTCTTTGAGTGTCATTCATAAGTAAATATCCATTGAGGACCCAGAGTTTGTTCTTTAAAAGTAAGTTTACCCAGAATTTTTTCTACCAGAGAGAATTTTTCTGGCGGACCTTCTACCAGAGAAATTTTGCCTTTAATTCTGGCTAATGAGCGTAATATCTCCAGAGCTTTGTCAAATCCTCCCAGCTCATCCACTAATCCGGCATCTTTGGCCTGACGACCGGTCATGGCCCGGCCATCGGCCAGTTTTTTCACTTGCTTTATATCCATATGACGGCTGGCAGCTACATCATTTACAAATTGTGCGTGAAGGTCATTGACCAGGGTTTGAAAATATTTTTTTTCTTCATCAGTTAAAGGACGAAAAGGGGTGCCTGCGTTTTTGAGCTTACCACTGGTAATTGTCTGCTCTTTGATACCTATTTTTTTCATTAACTCAGCAAAATTGGTAAGTTGTGCTTTGACTCCAATACTGGCTGTTAATGTTCCGGGGTTAGCCACAATTTTATGCGCTGCGCAGGCAATATAATAGCCTCCAGATGCTGCAACCGCTCCCATTGAGACCACAACCTTTTTCTTATTAGCTAAACGTTTTAGGGCAGAGTAAATTTCCTGCGACGGACCAACAACGCCGCCAGGAGAGTTAATGCGGACTATTACCCCAGCGATAGAGTCATCGTCGCGAAGCTGATTGATCCATGATGTGATTTTTCTGGAGTCGGTGATGAGACCAGTAATATTGACTACCCCTACTCTGGTAGCAAAAAAACTTCTTAAACCTGAAGGACTAAAATAAGAATAAAAAACGGCCATGGCCCCGATAATCAGGACCACAGCCGTTAAAATTAATCCAAAGCCAAAAAGCAATGGGTGTTTTTGACTGAATTTAAGCTTGTTCTCCATTATCCTGTTCTAGTTTCTGGCGAATAAGTTCACCCAGATTGCTTCCAGCAGCAGCGCTGGATTTGTTTTTAAAATCCTGTGCCCGTTTTTTCTCTTCTTCTTCCTGGAACTGCTTGATAGAAAGTCCAAGCCTTCTTTCATCCGCACTGACATGGATGACTTTGGCCCGAATTTCCTGACCTTCCTGGAATACTTCTTTGGGATTCTTGATTTTTTTACGGCTCATTTCTGAGACATGAACCAGCCCTTCAATGCCTTCCTCTACCTCAACGAACAGGCCGAAGTCAGTAATATTGGTGAGTTTTCCAATTACAGTAGTTCCAACTGGATAACGATCAGGAACTTCCAGCCAGGGATCTTCGGTGAGTTGCTTGATTCCCAATGTGAATTTCTCATTTTCCTTATCTACAGTAAGAACTTTGGCCCGGACAATGTCGCCAACTTTATACAATTCCTTAGGATGACGTATTTTTTTGGTCCAGGAAATGTCTGAGACATGAATGAGACCGTCAATACCATCTTCTATGCCGATAAACAGGCCGAATTCAGTGATGTTTTTGATGGGTGCCTCTAAGATTGTACCTTCAGGATATTTTTCAGTCACTATATCCCAGGGGTTGGGATTTACCTGCTTCATGCCCAGAGAGATACGCTTGCGCTCTGCATCCACACCTAAAATGACCACCTCAACTTCATCGCCAACCTTGACCATCTGTGAAGGATGACGCAGCTTCCTGGTCCAGGACATCTCTGAAATGTGCACCAGACCTTCAACTCCGTCGCCCAATTCCACGAATGCTCCGTAGTCCACCAGATTAGTAACTTTTCCTTTTAGTTTTGTGCCTACTGGAAAGCGTTCTGTAATATTTTCCCACGGATCAGGAACAAGCTGTTTCAGACCCAGAGAAACCTTTTTTTCTTTCGGGTCAAAGCTAATTACTTTTAATTCGAGCTCATCGCCGAGCTGGACCATCTCTTTGGGGTGCTTAATCCTTTTCCAGGACATATCTGTGATATGTAGTAAGCCGTCAACCCCGCCTAAATCAATGAATACACCATATTCAGTGATATTTTTTACCTTTCCTTTTACTACCTGACCTTCAGCCAGGGTAGAGAGTAGCTCTTCGCGCTTCTTTTCCCTTTCTTCTTCCAGCAACACGCGACGGGAGACAATGATGTTGCTCCGACGGCGATTGATTTTGAGAACACGAAAATCAAATTCCTGGCCGACCAGGGCGTCCATATCTGGCACCGGTCTTAAATCGACATGTGAGCCAGGCAAAAAGGCAATTATGCCACCTAAATCAACCTGATATCCACCTTTGATGCGTCTTATGATGGGTGCCCTGATGGTGCCGTTTTCTTCCATGAGTTTTTCCAGCTCATCAAGGAGTTTAAAACGCCTGGCACGTTCATAAGAAAGGGTGATGGCGCCCTCAACTTCATCTTTGGACACCACATAGACATCCACTTTGTCGCCTTCCTGCACTGTCAGATTGCCATTGCTGTCCTGAAATTCTTCCACAGGAATTTGACCTTCGGATTTGAAGCTGACGTCCACAAGGACGTAATTTGGTGTGATCTTGACAACTTCACCAGAAATGATGGAGCCTTCCTGAACTTCATCAAAGTCAGAGTTCAAATATTTTTCTAGCTCAGCTTCAAAGTTCACCTCCATGTCAAAATTAGGTTTTGTTTCCACCATGTTGTTTGTGTTTTCCATAAAAACCCCCTAACACACAATAATTTTCCAGAGTCCTAGCAGATAGGATGGTAGATGGCAATAAGTATTTTAACTCAACTTTCGGAGTTCCGAAAGTTGAGAAATCCGAAATCCGAATATCGAAATTCGAAACAAATCCGAATTTTCTAATGCTCAAATGACCAAAACACGGTTGATTTAGACGATTTTCTGGCGATTTAAGCCAATGCGGATCGTTTCCTGAAAACTGGATACACCGAGAATTCGACTCTGTAACTGACTGAAAATATTGAACATTTTTTCAACTCCGAAAGTTGAGTTATTCACTATTTCTCTTGCCAATCAAGAAATTGTACCCACAATACAGCACCAATTTCCACATCCTTTTCCTGACCATCTTTCTTCAATTTATAATCAGCAGTGTTCAAGCCGGCAAAGCCCCACCAACCAGCTCGAGGTGGGGTATAAGTAAAAACACCATTGGCATCTGTTTTGACCACCTGGGTAATCATATATTCTGAAGGAGCTTTTGCCTTCTGGTCCTGGTTATAATATTCAATTTCCACATCACAAAAAGGCACTGGTTTTCCATCTACCAGCACCTGCCCCTGAAAAGTATTGCCGGCATAAAGCCCAAAGGGACGAGTCAAGGGAATGATCTCTGTTTTTAACCCAACAGGCTCATCCCAGCCCTCTTCTTCGCCAAAGGCAGCCACAATGGTTTTGGTGTAATGAACGATAAAGCAGTCTTCTGCTGGTTCCCAGTAAGGTTTGGGCTCCATGTAGAACTGATAAACTCCAGGCCGTTTTATTTTGTATCTGGTTTCCCAGGCAGTGTGACCCATAATCCTGGTCTTTTTGAGCTTGGACAAAAGATTTATATTTTGAGAGCCTACCTTAACACCAAATTTCGCAGGCTTAACCAGTTCCATCCCCACCATCTCAAAAGGATGGGAAAAGGATAACTTCAAATCAACCACCTTGTTTTCCGGCGCTACCATGGACTGGGAAGGAACAACCATGCCAAAGTGTGCTAAACACACAGATGGAATCAAAACCAGAAGAATAGGCATAAAAATTTTAAAAATACGCATAAAAAAACCTCCTTTTTGATGGTTAAAATACACATACACTTTCAGTGTGAATTATTAAAAAAATGTATCATCAGTCAAGCCAAAATGTTATTTTTATTTTATTATTGTTATGTCTCTTAAATCATATTAACACGAACTTTTTGAACCATAAAACAAACTTGACAAGATATTCTTATAACCAATAACCAAATAACTAACTGAGCACCTAAAACGGACAGAGAATATGGTTGATTAAGCTAAGTTAGAACAATCCGTTTTAGGTGCTCGGCCAATAACCACATCTCAGGGAGCTGAAATTGGAAATGACAATTAAAGGGACAACAATTCTTGCAATAAGGGACGAGTATGGCCTGGCCATGGCAGGTGACGGACAGGTCACTCTTGGTCAGGGAGTAATCATGAAACATACGGCAAGAAAAGTCAGACGATTGTATAAAGACCGGGTTGTAGCTGGATTTGCCGGAAGCACGGCTGATGCCTTTACTCTTTTTGAACGTTTTGAGGCCAAACTGGAGGAGTTCAGAGGCAATCTTGTGCGGGCCAGTGTGGAGATGGCCAAAGACTGGCGAACAGACAGGTATCTGCGCCGCCTGGAAGCCATGCTTGTTGTGGGCAACATCCAGAACCTATTGATTATCAGCGGCGCCGGAGACGTTATAGAGCCTGATGACGGCATTGTGGCCATAGGCTCAGGCGGTCCATATGCCCTCGCAGCAGCCAGGGCCTTGAAACAAAATACCAACCTTTCCACCAGAGAAATTGTTTTAAAGGCCATGCACATTGCCGCTAACATTTGTGTCTATACAAATGATAATTTTGTTGTGGAAACCTTAGGCGAGATGGAAAATCAGGAAGATGAGAAGTAGGGGCAGATTCCATATCTGCCCCGCTATGGGAAGCCGGGAAGATCAGGAAGATGGAAAAAGGCCTTATTGTTCAACAACCTTAAGATCAAACACTTAAAAAATTTAGGGAATCATCATATGAGTACGACTTTGACACCAAGAGAAATTGTTTCCGAACTGGATAAATATGTTATTGGCCAACATGAGGCCAAAAAAATGGTTGCCATTGCCCTGCGCAACAGGTGGCGGAGGCAAAAGCTCGATCCCGAGCTAAGGGATGAAATCGCCCCCAAAAATATAATTATGATCGGCCCCACTGGCGTTGGTAAAACCGAAATTGCTCGCCGTCTGGCCAAACTGGCTGGCTCGCCTTTTTTCAAGGTAGAAGCAACCAAATTTACAGAAGTTGGCTATGTAGGCCGGGACGTTGAGTCAATGGTGAGAGATTTAATGGAAATCGGCGTCAATATGGTGCGCGAGGAGGAAATTAACCGCGTCAAGGTCAAGGCCGAGGCCAATGCAGAAGAAAGGCTCTTAGACCTTCTTTTGCCTTTAAAAAAACAACCTGCTGAATCAGAAGCTCTTGAAGGTGAAGCCAGACACGATTCAACGCGCGAAAAATTACGCAAATTGTTGCGCGAAGGCAAACTTGATGACCGTTTTGTAGAAGTGAGCGTCAAGTCTCAGGGACCCCATGTGGAAATCATGGCCATGCCTGGACTGGAAGATATGGAGATGCAGTTCCGGGATATGTTCAGCCGCATTTTCCCCAAGCGCAAAAAAACCAAAAAGGTCAGGGTCAAGCAGGCTTATGAGCTTTTGCTCCAGGAAGAAAGTGAGCGGCTGGTGGACATGGACAAGGTTATTGAAATTGCCAAAGAAAGGGTGGAGCAAAGCGGAATTATCTTTATTGATGAGATCGACAAAATTTGCGGCGGCAGCGGCAATACCAGGGCAGATGTTTCAAGAGAAGGTGTACAACGAGATCTTTTGCCTGTGGTGGAAGGCTGCGTGGTCAACACCAAGTACGGCATGATCCGCACAGACCATATCCTGTTTATTGCTGCTGGCGCATTCCACTATTCCAAACCTTCAGACCTGGTACCTGAACTACAGGGAAGGTTTCCTTTGCGTGTGGAATTAAAAGCCCTGACCAAAGACGATTTTTACCGTATTCTAACTGAACCACAAAATGCCCTGACCAAACAGTACAGGGCTCTTCTGGCCACTGAAGGTATAGAGATAGAATTTTCAGACAGCGCTTTAAAGGAAATCTCAGCGTTTGCCCAGAAGATAAATGATGAAACAGAAAACATTGGAGCCAGAAGACTTTATACCATCATGGAGAAAATCCTCTCGGATCTCTCTTTTGAGGCCCCGGAAAGGCAAGGGGAAAAAGTGGTCATTGATGAGGCTTATGTGCGCGAACAACTCAAGGACGTGCAGGAAGACCGGGATCTGTCCAGGTATATCCTGTAATCTTATTTTCCCTGGCCCTGTCCACAGGGTCAGGGAATCTAAACGCTTCGTTCAATACACCAGGCACCTATTCCTCAACACGCTCCATTACCACACCATGCTTGCTTCCCACCACCACATACGCTTTTAACCCTTTTCTCTCCCTTATCTCTTCCATCTCCAGATACGTTCTCACCTGGTCTTTGCCACTTCTCAACTTCTCTTCAACCTCTCCTTTTTGCGCCCATTTTAACTCCAGCAAATACTCATATTTTATCTTTTCCTCGTAGGGTTTCCTCCTCAGCAGCATTATATCGGGATACCTGTTCTCCACTTCATTCTCACTTTTAACATAGTAAAATTCCGCGTAACTCAATAACGTCAATACTATGGCCTTGAAATGCTTCTCGTCAAACTTCATAAAATCACGATTCGCCAGATGCTTGATTACCCTGTCCAGTTCCTGCACAAACGGTTCTATTTTACCTCCTGTTGCCAGCTCATATAACATATCTTCTATCATACATGATTGCAATCTCAATTGCACGCGTCTATCCAGTTCCCTTGCAAAATAATTAAAATACAAATGCCTGATTACATAATTAGTAATCATGAATTTAAACCGTGAACCAAGACTATCCTTTATAGTTATAAATCCCAGGCTAAATAACAGAGTCAAAAAATCATCACGACCAAATCCTTCTTCTATCTCATATCTGTCCTTTATACTGCCGGATACTTCACCCTCTATTATAAACTCCTTTAATACCTCATAATTCTCTTCCCTGTCACCTATACCAAACAACATCATCAATTTCTTATAATCCGTTGCTATATTGCTATCCAGTAAATGATATGGATATTGACACCTTGCATAATCAAATCTCTTTAAAAAATAATTGATCAATGTCGCATTATACACACGCTTGTCTGCGTCTGCATTAAATACATACCCATCATAAAATCTCCTTACATCCTCTCTTAATACATCTCTATCAATCTGTTCACACTCCTTAAAAATTGTCTGGCCCAGCAAATATTCCAGCTCTTCTTCTGTAAATCCACACAATTCATTGAAGTCCTGTTCCAGAGATATATTCTCAGCTATATTAAAGCCACTGCTCAAACTATCCATTGTTATGGGCGTCACACCTGTTATAAATATCCTGTCAAACACTCCCAGCATCGCTCCTGTCTTGACTACCTCGTAAAAACTGCGCACAAACCCTCCCTTGCCCACTATCTCCATAAATCTTGCCATATCCTCAGCCAATATCGCATTGGCAAAATGATCATATTCGTCTATCAATAAATATATCTTCTCGTCTGAAACTATATCCAAAAATTCTTCTAAAATATCCTCTGCCAGCTCACATCTCTCTATTTTTCCCATCGCTACATCTGAAAATTTATACCTTCTCAAAAATCTGCTCACTGCCCTCTTTACCTTGTTGTTCACTCTTAAACGCACACTTTCAATATTATCAATCTCTATACCACTAAACTCCATAAACAATATTTTATAATTATTACGCAATTTTGTTGGATGCTTACCTATATATAAATCTCCAAACAATTGCTCAAATTCTTCACTGTAATACTCATCATAATAATGCCACATGGTTGATAACCACAAACTCTTGCCAAAACGACGCGGACGTAAAAACAAAACATAATTATAACCCTTTCGCTCCAGTAACTCTATATACCTGGTCTTATCTATATACAGGTTGTTCTCCAGCCTCAGCTTTCTGAAATTCGCTATGCCATACGGGATGTTTTGCATGGTTCCCCCTTACGGATACTCCTGTAAAAACTCTGTTTTTGCAGGGAGTTTTACCGGGTACCTGACATTCAGGCGCCTGGTGAGTGCTAAGTTTTAAGTTATTTCAAGTGGTTATAAGTTAGCATTTCTGTGAAAACAGACAATTCTGACTTTTTGCAGGCACTCCTTCCCAGCTTCCCATCCTCCCATCTTCCCAACTTCCCGGCTCCCCATCTTCTACCCCCTCTACAACTTTTCTTACCCCTTATCCCTTACCCCTTATCCCTTACTTAATTCCTACGCAGCTTTTTTAGCTAAAAATTCTGCCATGCTCTTCAATAACCGCTCTTTATCCAGCTTGATCTGATAATCATCAAGCCCTGCCTCCTGGCCCCTGGCAAGATCCTCGTCACCAGCAAGGGAGGTGAGCGCTATTACAGGCAGATGATCGAATCTGGAATCTGCTTTAATTTTTTTGGTAAGTTCAAAACCATCCATATTGGGCATCTCCAGGTCGGTAACAACGATGTCAACCCTGTGCGGATCTTCATTGAGCAGTTCCCAGGCAACAAGCCCATCTTCTGCTGTTGTTACATCATATCCTTCATCCCGAATAAATTTTCCAACCTGCGTTCTAAAAAACTCACTGTCTTCAACCAATAAGACCTTATAAGGCCCAGTATCAACAGCGGAAACAACTGCCGTATCTTTTTCAAACCATTCCGGACAAAGGGTCTCTACAAGTTCATAAATATCAACAATCAAGGTAGTATTGCCATTAACAATAGCAGACCCGGCAATGCCTGTCTGTCTTAACGTATAGGGATCAATATTAAGCTTTACTTCAACAGCGTCAACCGGCGGCAGCGCAAGGAGCCCTACTTCATGGTCAGCGATATTAAAGACAATGACAACCAGTTCCCCTTCCAGTTCCAGGTGATTTACATTGGCCACTTCCTCCAGTGCAAAAACCGGCAGGCTTCTGCCCCGGTACTGAATGACCTTTTTGCCTCCCACCACTTCAATATCATCAGCCCTGACCATATCTATCCTCGCCACCAGATCCAGATGTACCGCGCAATGTTCTTCCGGCCCATTGTTAAACAGAAATAAAGAATGAAGCTCTTCCTTTGCCCGCTTCTCCTCTTCCAGTGCCATCTCCTTTGCCTTTTCAGCGCCAGAAATGGATGATAACTGCCCCAGTTTTGCCAGGCCAGCCACATCTAAAATCAAGGCCACACGGCCATCGCCCATAATAGTAGCCCCGGCATATCCCTCACAATTTTTCAAATGCCTGCCCAGTGGCTTGACAACTATCTCTACTGAATCGTGCAGTTCATCAACCACCAGGCCGTATTTAAAAGAACCGGCCTGAACAACAACGATATTAACATCTTTGCCGAATTCAACAATATTGTAATCCTGTATTTCATGTTCATCCAGCATTGGAGAGGGTTTATCTTGACCATCAAATAAATTTCTGCGGTTTATTCCCAACACTTTGCCAAGACTCATGAGGGGAATCAATTCCCCACGCAAAATCAAAACCTCTGCATCTCCAACCCGCTCAATCCTTTCAGACACCTGTGAAGCTGGCACCTGGATCATTTCATCCACATTGACCTGAGGTATGGCAAATCTGTCTTCACCCATGGAAACAAGCAGACTTGGGATAATGGCCAGAGTC
>OFDI01000152.1_pt1 | contig 10811 bp, 8 predicted proteins | sample 1520301 | NCBI WGS metagenome assembly OFDI01 (sample SAMEA3696446, study PRJEB22514) | metagenome | biome: water; feature: marine; material: hydrothermal vent | place: Pacific Ocean | collected 2014-08-12 | depth 1521 m
TTAAAATGGAATCTCACAATCACCCATCTTTTATCGAACCTTATCAAGGAGCCGCAACTGGAGTTGGTGGAATTATGCGAGATATTTTTACAATGGGAGCAAGACCAGTTGCAAGTTTAAACTCTTTACGGTTCGGTGATATTAAAGCACAAAATAAAACAGGAAAATATCAACGGCATTTAGTTAAAGGAGTTGTTGCAGGAATTTCTGGTTATGGTAATTCTATGGGAGTTCCAACAATCGGCGGTGAAACAAGTTTCGATAAATGTTATAACGGCAATATTTTAGTTAATGCTTTCACTTTAGGTTTAGCAAAAAAAGATGAAATATTTTATGGTCGAGCTGAAGGAGTTGGAAATCCTGTAATTTATGTCGGTTCAAAAACTGGTCGAGACGGTTTAGGTGGAGCGGTTATGAGTTCAGACAGTTTTAATGAAGAATCGAAATCTCTCCGTCCAACCGTTCAAGTTGGAGACCCATTCACAGAAAAACTTTTATTGGAAGCTTGTTTGGAAGCTTTTAAAACTGATTATATTATCGGAATTCAAGATATGGGAGCCGCAGGACTTACCTCATCGTCATTTGAAATGGCAGAACGAGCTGGAAGCGGAATAAAAATGGACTTGAAAAAAGTTCCAGCTCGAGAGGAAAATATGACTCCTTATGAATTTATGTTATCCGAATCTCAAGAACGAATGTTGATTTGTGCGAAAAAAGGTAGCGAAGATAAATTAATCGAAATATTCCATAAATGGGAACTTGATGCAGTTGTAATCGGAGAAGTTACAAATACCGGAAAAATCGAACTTTTCTGGGGAGATGAACAAGTTGCTGAATTACCAGCAAATATTATCGAACATTGCCCAATCGCAAATCGTCCTGTTGCAAAACCAAAATATTTAGATGAAATTAAAACTCATTCAAAAGTTGGTCAAATATCAAATCAAGAAGCTTTTAAAAAGATTTTTAGTTCCGATGAGGTTGTCGATAAAGCTTGGATTTATGAACAATACGATTCTATGGTGCAAACCAACACAATTAAAAAAGGTGGTGATTTAGATTCTTCGGTTATTAGAATTAAAGAAAATGGTCGAGCTTTAGCGATGAGCAGTGATTGTAATCCTCGATATTGTTATATAAATCCAAAAAATGGTTCAGCTTTGGCGGTTATGGAAAGTGGTCGAAATGTTGCAATGTCGGGAGCAACTCCAAAAGCAATTACCGATTGTTTGAATTTTGGAAATCCTGAAAATCCAGAAGTTATGTGGCAATTTGCAGAATCCTGCGAAGGAATTAAAGAAGCTTGTTCTGAACTTTTAACTCCGGTAATTGGGGGAAATGTTTCTCTTTATAATGAAACTGACGGTGAATCTATTTATCCGACTCCTTCAATTGCAATGGTTGGTGTAAATGAAAATCAAGAGAAAGTTTTACCTTCAGTTTGGCAAGAAAAAGGAAACATTGTTTTTTTAATTGGCGAAACTAAATCTGAATTTGGAGGCAGTTTGTATTTAAAAGAGATTTCCGATGAGGTTCGAGGAGATACTCCAGAAATTAATTATGAAAATGAATTAAAATTGTGGAAATTGGTTATCGAGGCAAATAAACAGAATTTGTTAAAATCTGCGAAAGATTTAAATGTTGGAGGTTTGGCAGTTGCATTAGGTAAAATTGTAGCAAAAACAGGTTTTGGTTTTTCAACTAAACCAAATCTTGGAGTAAATATTTTTTCAGAAACAGCCTCTCGAGCAATTGTTGAAGTTCCACCTCATCAAAAAAATAGTTTCTTAAAATTAGCTCAAGCAATTCAAATTCCAGTCTTTGAATTGGAAATCTTTGAATTGGGAACAGTCGGTAATTCCGAAAAATTTGAAATCGATGATGTTCAAATGGAAATTTCTGAATTGAAAAAAATATATTTTGAAACTTTCCCAGAAATTCTCAAACAAGAAATCTAAAAAATTAAATTCTTTTTCTGCATCTATTTTAGCAATAAAATAGGTGTGGAAATTATTAAAATTAAAAAAGGAAAAAATGAAATTAGCAGCTCTCGATATTGGATTAAAAAGAATTGGAATAGCAATTTCGCCAGATGGAAAAATTGTAACTCCTTTAAAAGCGGTTATTCGTCATAGCAGAAAACAAGCAAGTCAAGATGTTTCAAAGATTTTAAAAGAGTGGCAAATTGAAAAATTAATTGTTGGAATTCCAAAAAACCACCCAAAAAGTGATGAAATGAAAAGACGATTTGAGCATTTTATTAATTTACTTGATTTTCAAAATGAAATAGTTTTTGAAAATGAAGCCCTCACAACTTTTGAAGCAAAAAGCTTAATGGAGGGCGAATTTAAAATCAAAAAAGATGGTCGAATTGATTCTTTATCTGCAAAAATTATTCTTGAACAATATCTCAATCATCACATTTAAAAAATGGTAGTTGAATAGTAAAACAAGCTCCCTTTTCACAAGGGGTTTTTTGATCTCTAAAAGGACAAGTATCTTTATTTTCGCAATGTTGATTATTTGTTGCTACAAGATCACCTTTAAAACCTTCAATAATAAAAGTTCGAGCAATATATAAACCAAGTCCTGAACCATTTTTTTCTTTTCTTGTTGTAAAATATGGTTTAAAAATGCTACTTAGAATATTTTCTGGAATTCCTCCACCATTATCAGAAATAATAATATTAAACATATTATTTTTGATTTCACTATAAACTTTAATTGTCGGATTTTTAATATTCCGTTCTTGACAAATAGCTTCAGCATTGTTTATTATTGTTAAAACAGATTGTTTTAAATAACTTTTAATTCCATAAACTTTCAGATTATTTTCTGGAATTTTATTAAAAAATTTAATGTTGTTAGCTTCTAACGATGGAAGAACAAATTCTTCAATATCTTGAAAAAATTCATAAATATTAAAAAACTCAGGTTTAAGTGTTTCATCGTGCATAAAATGGTTTCTAAAATCATCAATAATATTAGAAAGATATTGAACACGGTCATTGATTTTTTGATAATTTTCTTCAAAAGTATCTTGAACAATTTTTTTCACCTCATCGACCGAAGCATTAGGTGGAAAAATCATTCCAAGTTGAAATTTAAAATATAAATCTTGAAGTAAAAGAGAAATAACATTTAAAGGTTGTCGCCATTGATGAGCAATCTGCTCCAAAGATTCGGTTGCAGTTGTATGAGTTAATTGATATTGAGGAACAAGATTTTTTTTAGTTAATTCATTTTCAATTTTTGTATTGATGTAATTATCAACATTATTATAAATCTTTTCAATTTTATTTTCATTGTTGAATTTAAATTCTGAAATATCAACCATGTATCCAGAGATTGATTCCCAATCTTTGTTATCTTTTGTGAATTTTATTCCAAGATTAATATAAGCCCATAAATATTCACCTTTTACATTTTTAACTTTAATTTCAAAAGTAAATTTATCATCATTATTTTCAATTTTAAATAAAAGTTTCTCCATAAAAGTTAAAAATAAACTTGGTTCAAGAATATCTTTTAATGTTAAATTAAAATAAAAATCATCAATGCTGTAACCCAGTAAATCCTGAATATTATCCGAAGTATGAAAGAGCAAACCTCCCTCATCATCTTTTTTTACTTCAAAAGCCATCATTCGCTCAATATTAATTTTGCTTAATTTAAATGGTGCAAAAACAATATTTAATTCACTTATGCTTTTATTTAAAAACTCTTTTACAAGTTTCATTTTATTGCCTTCTTTCTTGTTTTAAATATCACCAAAAACAATTTTATTTACAGTTTCCATTTTTTCTTTAGCAACTTTTTGAGCTTTAAGATTTCCAGTTTGAATAATATCTTGAACAGTTTGATTATCAAGTTTAGCTCGTCTTTCTCTCATCGGTTCAAGAATATTATTAATTGAATTTAAGCAGGTTTTTTTACATTGCACACAACCAACAGTTCCATTTTCGCAACCTTCTCGAAACTCTTTTTGCACCTCATCGGAACTAAATATTTTATGATAATCAAAAACCAAACAAACATCAGGATTGCCCTTATCGGTTTTACGAACTCGATTTGTATCAGTTTTAGCAACTCGCAATTTATTCCAAATTTCATCTTTTGAGTCAGTTAAAAAAATTGCATTATTATAACTTTTACTCATTTTTCTTCCGTCAGTTCCAAGGATTTTCGGGGTTTCACTTAAAATCTCTTTTGGCTCAATAAAAACTTCAGTTTCATATAAAAAATGAAATCGTCTAACAATTTCACGAGCAATTTCAAGATGAGGTTTTTGGTCTTCACCGATTGGAACCTCATCGGCATCATATAAAATAATATCTGCGGTTTGCAAAACAGGGTAAGTTAAAAAGCCAGAAGTATTAATATCTTTTCCGGCAAGTTGAGTAATTTGGTCTTTGTAAGTTGGATTTCGTTCAAGCCACCCTAAAGGTGTAATCATATTTAAAATTGTGAAAAGTTCGGCATGTTCTTTAACACTACTTTGAATAAAAATTGTAACTTTTTCAGGGTCAATTCCAGCACTCAACCAATCTTTTACAAGTTCAATTGAGAGTTTTCGAATATTTAATTTATCTTCGTAACTTGTAGATAAAGCGTGCCAATCTGGAATAAATAAAAATTCCTCTCTCGTTTCCTGTAAATCTATCCAATTTTTCAGAACTCCAACATAATGTCCAAGATGAAGTTTTCCTGTGGGTCTCATTCCACTTAAAATTCTTTTCTGTTTTTTCATGTTTTTTAAAACTCCTTTAATTCTTTGTAGAGAGAATCCCGTTCAACTGGTGTAAATCCTGCATCTTTGATGAGGTAGATAAAATCATCAAAACTCATTCCATTTTGCTTTTTGCTCCAGCTGCGGAATTGATAGATTCTTTTTCGATTGTTCCATCTAAATCATCAGCTCCAAATTCCTGTGCAACCAAAGCTAAATTAATTGTTGAAGTAACCCAGTAAGCTTTTATGTGAGGAACATTTTTTAACAAAATTCTACTAATTGCAATTGTTTTAAGGATTTCTTGTCCTGTGATTTTTTCTTTGACTTTTAGATAATTATTTTCAGTTTGATAAACCAACGGAATAAAAGCATTAAATCCGCCTGTAATTTTCTGTAAATCTCTAATTCTTAAAATATGGTCAATTCGATGTTCTCTCGTTTCGATGTGCCCAAAAAGCATAGTTGCATTTGATTTTTTATTTTTTTGATGCCAAAGTTTATGAATTTCCAACCAATTTTCAGAGCTAACTTTTCCTTTACAAATAAAATTTCTAACTTTTTCATCAAAAATTTCAGCTCCACCTCCAGGCATCGAATCAACTCCAGAATCAATCATTTTTTCGATTAAATATTCATAACTCAAATTATATTCACGAGCTAAAAAATTAATTTCAGCTCCGGTTAAAGCTTTGATGTGGAGATGCGGAAACTTAGATTTAATTTTTTTAAAAATATCAAAATACCAATCTAAACCAGCATTTGGATTATGAGCCGAAACAATATGAACTTCTGTAATTCCGTTTTTAACAGAGTTTTCTACGATTTCTAAAATCTCTTCATGACTCATTTGGTAGGGATTTGGATTTTTTCTATTCGCACTGTAAGCACAAAATTTGCAAACATCTTTACAAATATTTGTGGGGTTGATATGTCGATTTACATTAAAAAAAACTTTTTTACCATAAAGTTTTTGACGAATTTCAGTTGCCAAATCCCCTAATGTAAAAATATCTAAATCATAAAGTTTTATACCATCTTCAAGAGTTAAATCTTGACCTGTTTTAATTTTTTCAATTAACTTATTCATAATTAGCATATTTTAACATAAATTATTTTTTTAGATTTCTCGAATAAAATTATTAAAATCTAATTTCCAAACTTTAATTCCGCAGAACCGTTCTCCCTCGGGACAAATTGGAAAATTACCGATTTCCGCTCTTAAACTGCAAGGAGGTAAAAATTTATCACTTCCCAAAATTTTCAAGTCTCTTAATTTTTTAACTTGCTGATAAACAATATCAAATATTTCCTGTTGAGCATTGTAACAAAGTCGCATTTGTGATTTATGGTGAAATGATGCCCAATCCTCACGAGTAACAATTTCGATTAAATGGGAATTTGGCAAAGCATAAATCGCTTCTGAAAAACCGATTTCATGAATTCCTTGATTGAAAAAAAGATAACTTTTTTTAACAGAATTAATATAAAAATCTAAAATATCTCGGTTTTCTTTGATAATTGGCGGAATATAAAAATCCTCTTGAAAATAATCTTGCAAAAGTGGTCTAACCGCAAAAGTTCTACGATGTCGTTGATTTTGAGCATCAGCGGAAAGAGAAAGTTTATAATAAGAGGAAAAACCTCCAATAACCGCTTCATCAAAAACAAGTTGAGAGGTTCTAAGAATGCCTGAATAATTATTATTCAGCTCAATATCAAAATCCCCAACAACATCAAAAACAATCCCTTTTTTTCGATATTTTTCAATATCAATTTTTGGAAAATAAACCTTCTGTTTTTTAGCAAAATCAATAAGAGGTTTTAAATTTTCATCAAGCTCCAAAAGATTTTTTTCCAAAAGTTTCGCGAAATCCTGAACCTCATCGATAATTTCTGGTAAAGAATAACATAAACTAATATATCTTAAAATTGTCAAAATATTAACGGTGTGATAAAGATAAGCTTGAGTTCCTTGAGGCAAAAGATACCGAGCTAATTCTTGAGCTTTTTTAATAGCAGTTTGTTTTTTAAATTTCGGTAAAATCGACTCAATTTTTGGAATTAAAAGTTCAATTAATTTTTCATAATCGTTAAATCGTTCAGTATAAAACTTCTGCCACCTCATCGAATCTGCTTTTTTCGGAATGGAAACATTTTCCAAATTCATTTTTGCATATCTTTGTGAAACCTGTTCAGAATTATAAAAACTGTGAGAATGCAAAACTCGCCAAACTAAATGACGGCTCACTCCAGAAATTAACATCGTGATGTGGGTATGCTGTAAAGTTGTGTGATGTCCAGATTTAAAAATAGATTCGAGCAGATGAGGTTTTCGTTTCCAATTTTTACTTTCTTCTGGAGTGATAATTCCTTTTGCAGAATAACAAGTTCTTGCAGATGAAACAGCAATATCTGTAATGTTAAAATTTTTTTCCGATGAGGTTTGTGAAAAAAAGTTATCTAAAAATTTAATTTCTAACTTTGACATTTAATTTAAAATCATTTTTTCCAAAAAAATCTTGTTAGCGGTTCCGTCAAATTTTCTGATATTTAATTCCTCAAGAGTTAATTCAATTGCATTTAAAACCCATGAAATTTCATAATTTTCAATTAGTCCCATATTATTAATTCTGAAAATTCTATTTTTTAAATGCTCTTGACCACCAGCAACATTAACTTTAAATTTAGTTTTAAGGATTTTTCTGATTTCAGGAGCTTTTTCAGTTTCAATCGTAACCATCGCTTTTGAAGGAGTTTTTGGATAAAGTTTTAAACCAATTTCAGATAAAGCAGAAATCATCGCTTCAGACCGTTTTGCGGTAATTTCAAAAAGATTATCAAAACCAAATTTTTCAAACTCTTCCAAAATTTTTACCAAACCGATAACCAAAGTTGTTGGAGCGGTATAGGCAGTTGTGTTTTGTCGCTGTTTTTTTATTTCTGAAGCTAAATTAAAATAGAAACCTTTGCCAGAACCGATTTTTTCGATAGCAGAATTGCTTAATCCAATAACCGCTAAACCGGGAGGTAACATAAAAGCTTTTTGGCTTCCTCCGATTAAAGCATCAATATTTTTTGTGTCAATTTTTTCAACTCCCATCGCTGTAATCGCATCTGCAATTATCGAAATTTCAGGATTAATTTTTTTAACCGTTTCTGCAATTTCTTCAACTGGGTGTCTTAAACCTCCCGCACTTTCGCTAATTTGAATTGCAAGGGCATCAATTTTATTATCATTTTTAATTGCCGAAATAACCTCATCGATATTTGCTGGAGTGTTCCAATCATATTTTAACTCGGTTAATTCTAAATTATGAGCTTTTGCGATTTTTCCAAATCTTTCACCAAATTTCCCAGCATTAATTACAAGAATTTTTGATTTCGTTAAATTTGTAACTGCACTTTCCATTGCACCGGTTCCAGAGGAAGCTAAAATAACAACCTCATCAGTTTTTAAAAGTTTAAAAAGAAGTTCTCGAGCTTTTTCAAAAATAGCTTCAAACTCTGGAGTTCGATGATGAATTGTTGGTTCAGCCATACTTTGACGAATTTTTTCAGGAACCGGAGTTGGTCCAGGGGTAAAAAGTAACATTAATTTCTCCTACATATTAAAATTTAAAGGAATTTTATCAAAAATCCTTATTTTCCAAAATCTAAGAATATTTTTGACAAATTTTATCGATGATATTGGTCGTGCTTTTTCCAGCTACAAACTCGATTAACTTTACCTCATCGACAAGATTTGAACCAACAACCTCTTTATTTTTATAATCTGCACCTTTAACCAAAATATTTGGTTTTAAAAAATCGATAATTTTATAAGGAGTTTCCTCTGAAAAAATAGTTACATAATCCACACAAGCCAAACCTGAAAGCAAATAAGCTCGGTCATCTTCCAAATTAATTGGTCGTTTTTCGCCTTTAATTTTTCTCACGGAACTATCGGAATTAATCGCGACAACCAAAATATCTCCGAGCTCTTTTGCTTTTTCCAAATATTTTAAATGTCCAACATGCAAAATATCGAAACAACCATTTGTAAAAACGATTTTTTTATCCCGATTTAAATCAAGAATTGCTTTTAAATCATTCCAGCTTAAAATTTTCTGATTTCCAAATTGAATAATTTCAGTAAAAGTCGGGGTTGCCGTTCCAACTTTTCCAATAACGACTGCAGCTGCAATATTTGCTAATTCGATACTATTTTCCAAAGTTATATTTGAAGCAATTGCAACTCCAAGAGTCGCTAAAACGGTATCTCCAGCTCCCGTAACATCAAATATTTTTTTAGCTTTTGTTGGGAAATTTAGAATATTTTTTTGTGTAAAAAGTTTTATTCCATCTTCTGAAAGGGTTACAATTAGATTTTGAAAGTTATATTTTGTTAAAAGTTTTTTCCCAACCTCATCAATTAAAGTTTTATTCTGTTTTTCTCCGACCGCTTCAAAAAGTTCTTTTAAATTGGGTTTAACCAAAAAAGCATCTTGATATTTTTGATAATTAAAACCTTTTGGGTCGATGATAACTTTTAAACCATTTTTATTTGCAATTTGAATTATTTGCTGGGAAAGATATTCTGAAATAACTCCCTTGTTATAATCTGAAATCAAAATCAAATCAAATTCGTGAATTTTAGATTTAAATTGTAGAAGAATTTTATCGGCGATTTCTTTTGAAATGGGTTTTGTTGTTTCGGAATCAAATCTTAAAATTTGTTGATTTTGAGCGATAACTCTACTTTTTATTGTAGTTTTTCGATTAGGGATTTTAAAAACCGATGAGGTGGAGATTCTATTTTGATTTAAAAGTTCAAGAAGTTTCAAGCTATTTAAATCATCTCCGATAACTGAAAAAATCTCAACTTTTGAATTTAAGCTAATAATATTATTTGCGACATTCCCCGCTCCACCGAGTTTAAACTCCTCTTTTTCAGTATTTACAACTTGAATTGGAGCTTCTGGGGAAATCCTTGAAGCTGAACCAAAAATATAATGGTCTAACATTAAATCACCAAAAAGAGCAATATTTGGTTTTTTCTGGGCTATTTCTGAAATTATTTTATGGGTATTCATTTTTTTCTTTCTACATTTTATATTTGTAAAGCTTAACTCTAATATTCGGATTTGTCCGACTTTCATTTAAAATTGGGAGTAAAATCGAATAATCGCTTTTCTTTAATTCTTTGTTATCAAGATTAATTTTAAAAACTTCGGAGCTATTTGAAAGTTTCAAAGTGTTTAAATCATCTCTTTGTGGTTTTTGTTCAAAGATATTATTTGCCAATTTTGAAAATGGAGCTTGTCCAAATTGAAGAACATAAATTCTTACATGAATTTGAATAATAAAAGTATAAGTATTAATTGCTTCATTATTTAAAGCAATAATTTCTTCTGTAACCGGTAATGTTGGAAGAGTAATTTTAATAATTGATTTAGCAACCTTAGGTAATTTCTTAGCAAAATTATTATTTTTTCTTTTTTTAAAAGTCTTTTTTAATATCTTCTTTTTTGAGCTTGGAACAATAATTCCATTAGCAATTAATTTATTCTTTGGATATTTTTTAGTTAATTGAGTTAAAAAAATATTAGCTTCTTTTTTTGTTTTCTTTTTTCCAATTCGTATCGTCCAAAAACCGCTATCAGTTCGATATGCGAAATATTTTAATTCTGAATGTTTTTTAATAAATGAATTAGCTTTTTCCTTATTTTTAAAAGTTACCGCATTTTCATCGTACTCGGCATTATCGGATAACAATGTTTTCACTGGATTTTTAAGTGTTTTTGTAAATCTTTCTCTTTGATAGATATACCCTCTTCAGCTTTTTTTATCTCACCATAAGAGACCTCTATATCAGGAGTTACTCCTACTGCTTGGATGGTTCTACCACTAGGTAAGTAATATCTAGCAATAGTTAACCGAAGTGATTCGCTGTTTCCAACAGGCATTACAACTTGTACAGAACCTTTTCCAAATGTTTTTTCTCCTACAACTATGGAGCGATTAAAGTCTTGTAATGCCCCAGAAACAATCTCCGAAGCAGAAGCTGAACCACCATTTACAAGTACAACGATGGGGGTAT
>OFDI01000154.1_pt1 | contig 10695 bp, 11 predicted proteins | sample 1520301 | NCBI WGS metagenome assembly OFDI01 (sample SAMEA3696446, study PRJEB22514) | metagenome | biome: water; feature: marine; material: hydrothermal vent | place: Pacific Ocean | collected 2014-08-12 | depth 1521 m
TAATTGTTAAACAATATTACTATTTGTAAAAAAACAAATAGTTATGTTTTAACAAATAGTGAAATTATGATAATCAAAAAATCAAACTGGAAAAAACCGAGAGAGGTATTCCCTACCTTACTGGTCAAAATAAGACCGCAAGGTGGCGGAGCGTCCGTAGTAGTCCCGCCCGAGTATAGGGGAGAATATGCCCTATTAACAATACTAACAAAAGAAGACGCTGAAAAATTAGGATTAATCGAAACTCATTTAAAATAAAAAGGAGGGATAAAAATGTCAATTGCTGACGAAATTATTGACCTACTAAAAAAAGCACAAAACTATACTATGGAATGGGACAGTATATATAAGTTACTGCAAGATGCAGGATATAAAAATGCCGCAATTTCAAAAGCAAAATCAAAACTAATTGATGAAGGTAAAATCAAACAAGAAATCATAAACGGTAAAAAAATAATCACCCTATTAGAAACACCGAAAGAACCAGAACCTACAAAAGAACAGGAACTTATGAAATATGAACCCCAACTTATACAATTTTTTAAAAAAATGCACAGCGAAGACATCATAAATGAATCGGAATTGGTGGAAATTAACACCTATGACTTAATAGCATCAGGATTAGGAAACATTGTAGATATATTACTCGAAAATCCTGAAAAAATCTTATCCATACTATCGGGAGCATACAAAGAAGCGTATTATTCAATTAAAATTGAAAACACCGACGCAGTAATAACAATTAAAAGACTTCCAAAACAAACAACAATTGAAAACCTAAGGAGCAAAGACCTAAACAAATTAATTGAATTTGAAGGTATCGTAGCACTAGCGTCTAAAATAAAAGTGGCACTGACAGAAGGATTTTTCCAATGTCCTAATTGTGGAAATAATTTCCATATACCAATAGACCCGTTAAACCCAGTTAAAGAACTACCCTGTAAATGTAAAGGAACTGCATATCTAAACGAAAACAAATCAAAGTATATGGACTTCCAAGAAATTAAGGTTCAACAACCAATAGAGCAAATGACAAACCCCGAAGACCCCCCAAGATATATAACCATCTTACATGAGAATGCAAAAGGAATTTACAGCGGAAGGATTAGAATTATTGGAATTCCAATCAAAATCATGAATTCAAAAAAGTTGGCAGTTTATGACATTGTAATTAAAGCAATAAACATAATTCAAATTGAAAATACTAAGAAACTCACAGTCTCGGAAGAGGAAGAGGAACTAATTAAAAAACTCTCAAAACTTCCAAATATTGTAGATGTTTTAACAAATAATTTCATACCCGAGATAGAAGGACATCATACAATTAAGAAATCAATATTCCTCCAACAAATTAAAGGGACTGCAAAACCTACAAAGAGAAATAATATCCACATACTCCTAATCACAGACCCGGGAGTTGGTAAATCAGTAATGCTCCAAAAGGTAGCAAAAATACCGGGCAACACTTATGCCTCTGTAAATACGGCATCAGGTGTTGGTTTAACTGCAACAGTAGAGAGAGTAAAAACTGAGATAGGAGAAGATACATGGGTGATTAAACCGGGCGTAATTCCAAAGGCACATAACGGAACGGCATGTATTGATGAATTCACAACTAAAAGCAGTGTTGAACATTATCTTTTAGAAGCTATGGAGCACATGAAAATATCAGTAAATAAGGCATCAATATCTACAATAATTCCAGCGGCTACCTCAATTTTAGCAGCATGTAATCCTAAAAGGGGGAGGTATGACCCAAATAGCACAGTATGGGAACAAATCCAAATTGGAAAACCGCTATTATCAAGATTTGATTTAATATTCCCATTAAGAGATAATGCAGATGCGAAAGTGGATGAGGGAATTGCAGACCACATATTAACTACACATCAGAATCTCCCAGTCGAGGGGGAAATTTCAAAAGGAATTGTTGAAGTGGGCGGGGAAAAGATAGCCATTACTCCTGAACTGATTCACAAATACATCTATTATGCTGAAAGTATAACGGCGGTTTTAACTGATGAAGCAAAGGGCGTGTTAAAAGAAGCTTATGTTTCATTAAGGAAGACTACGAGGGAAGCGGCTGAGCCAATTACTGCAAGAAAGGTGGAAAGTATGATAAGACTTGCAGAAGCTTTGGCAAAAGCAAAACTTAAAACAAAAGTGGAAAAAGAAGAAGCGGAGGAAGCGGTAAATATTCTAATGGAGTGTTATAACGAGATAGCAAAAGACCCCGAAACTGGTTTATTGGATTTTGCAAAAATAGGCGGCGTCCCAAAGTCAGAATCTAATAAATTAGATTTGGTTAGGGATGCGATTAAGCATTTAGAAGAACGGGATAATTCCCCCGCAGATTTCTATGATTTGGAAGAACTATTATCTAAAAAGAGTATTTCAGAGGAACAGCTTGAAAATTATTTAACTAAATTGAAAATGTTTGGAGATATAATGGAGGTAAGAAGCGGTAAATATAAAGTGGTGTCGTAAATCCTCTCGGCGATGAAGGGCTTTATCCCCCTGCCCTGAGCCGAGAATTTACACGACGGATAATTTACGCCACCCCCTACTATTTTTTACCTCCCCCCTATCTTTTTTAAATGTTTTGGTGATACCATGTCTCGTTCTAAAAAAGCACCTAAAATCTTTTATCTTTGTAGGGACATAGACAACAGGAAGTTAAGATACTTACTACATAAGCTTGAGAATGCTAACAATATAAACATTGATGTAGAACGGCTTAAAAAAGCACTGGAATCTAAAAAGAAATATAAAAGAGTAATTACATTGTCAGATGAGGAAGAAGAGATTGTCAAAAAACACGGAAAAGCGACGGGATTATTAATAAATTATCAGTTGGTAGATGGAAATGAAGAATATTAAAAACTTACTACTCGTCAAACCACAAAGGGAGAAGGTTGAGGAGAACCCAAAGATAAAACAGTGGATTGACAGGTTTAGAAATGAAAGAGAGTTTGATGGAATTAGACCATCTACAATTCGTAACGATGTATTGAGAATAACCATTTTTTTAGATTTTGTATATAATCGATTGAACAAAGAACCCGACCAGTTGGTAAATTCGGATTTTGTGAGGTTTTTTAATTATTTGGAAAGGGAACGAAAAGTATCAAGGAATACTCAGGATAGATACTTCCAACTACTGAAAGTATTCTACCGCCTAATGAGATTGCCTAACTTTAAAAAGTTTGCAGAAGAAAGTGATGAGAGGAAGAGATTCAAAAGATACGAAATAAAACATTATGATGCCATAGATGATGATATTTTAAATGCAATTCTCCAAAAGATACTAAACAGCAACAGTAGAACCAATATCAGAAATTCGTTAATCATTAGGATGTTGTGGGATACTGGTTGTAGGGTATCGGAGCTCCTAAACATTAGGTATAAAGATTGTGATTTTGATGAAGGCACTTTTAGGATGAGAGACACAAAAGGTAAGGAGGAAAGGATTGTTGTATGTTCCAATGATACATTAGAGGCATTGCAGTATTACCTTCAATACAATATTGATAAAAGCCCTGATGCCCCAATATTCCAAACTGTTGATGGTAAGCAGATAAACAGAAACACTTTATCTCATGTGTTTTCAAAGATTGTTAAGGAGTTGAGAAAAGAAGGAAAGATTCCGCAAAATAAACGAATAGTTTTGCATTCATTAAGACACGGTAGGGCTGTGGATTTATTAAATAAGGGTGTGCCTTTGGATGTGGTAAAAGAGATATTGGGTCATAAGTCCATTGATACTACTTTGTTTTATAGTCATTCAAATGATAGAGCGAACAATATGTTAAAAGATATAAAAAAATTGTTATAACTCCGATGGTATAATATCCCACGGGATTAAAAGAGCCAACCGTTTTAAACCTGCACAATAATATGATACAAAAGTATATAAAATATACCACTAAAAGCTAATTTACAGGAGCTCCCTCTTATCAAATCAACATTCGAAAAAAACAGAAAATTATACTAATTTGCAAAGTCCTAACTTAATTACAGTGGATATAAAAAATAAAACGCGGAGACCGAGATTTGAACTCGGGTTGGGCAAAGCCCAACGGGATTAGCAGTATTGCGGAGAGAAATACTATTTTAAAAGTAATGATTAAGCGTTTTTAGAGCTGTCAGGTGCTATTTTCTAATATTTGGTTTAGTCCTATATAAATTTTATGGTCCATTTTTGAAAATCTCAAAGAAAAATTTAAAGGAGTATTAAAATGTGGTTGCAATAGTGCGGGAGTGTAAAAAAAGTTAAGTATTTGATGGGCAATCATTCATCATCGACTTTTTCTAATATTCGAATGTCTAATGGATTGCCCTTGTAGAATATCTTTGCAATGAATATTCCCAATAACTGGTGCCCCAATGCTTCGACCTTTTGGTCATAAGGATAATCTTCTGTAACCATATATATTAGCTCTCCATAATTTAGATGCCCCTCTTTTGTAGTTGCTTTTTTAATCATCGTGCTTATGTTTTCAACTAATTCAGCCCGATGTTCCTGCGGAATTTTGAATGCCTTAATCAATATTTTACAAATCTCTTCATCATTCATTAGAGTTTGGTTTTCTTTTTTTGGTTCTTCTTGATTTATTTTAGACTTTTTAAACAGTGCCATTTAACCACCTAATATTTTTATGAGTTCAATCAGTAGCATTATGAAGTTTGATAATGCAGGGGGTAGAAGTTTTGAAGCTATGATTATCCCCACCAGAGTTTCTACTGCTCTCATTATCAGATACCTTTTGATTTTTTTCTTCAATTCTAATGATTGCGTTGTTTGGTGCTTTTGTATTGCCCAAAGTAATCTTTTTAACTCGTAAATGATGTGGTTTGAAAGGGTTCGGAATAAGAGATATAATGCCATTGTTGTTTTGAACACTTGTGAATAGAAAAAATATCAGTGCGAATATTGCGAATACTATGCCTGTTAAAATCATAGCTCTTTGTTCATTTGCTATATACAATACTAATTCCAACATCAAGAACAGAGCCACATGTCCGGGCATGAATAGTTGCTTAATTTCCATTATTATCACCTCACAAAGAGTGTTGTGATATTAGCATTTAAAAATGCTAATATGTAAAATTGGAATGCAACGAGTGTGCAACAACTATGCAACGGTGTAAATCATGGTGAAAGAAAGAAAAATAACCCCTGAAATGCACGACGATATTATTATGTGGAGGTCGCAGGGGTATTCATGGGAGCAAATTAGTAAAAAACTACTGGAGGAGTATAATGTTGAGATTCAAAAATCAAGCGTATATAGATACTATAAAAATAATCTTGAAAAGAACGCACAAGCCAGACTAAAAGAATTATACGAGGAACAGAAGGGAGAGGGGGCGGCTGAAAAAGAGCTCGTAAAAGATATTGAAGTGCTTAACTTGGCGATTGAAGTGGGGAAAGAGATATTGGTAGAAAGAAAATTCAAAACAGCACATCAGTATCAGGCAACTGTGTCAGGAGTATGCACAGCGATTAAAACAAAAACTGATGTATTGATTGGACAGGAGAAGGAATCAAAACAGGAGGATTTCTTAATAAACTTACTAAAAGCAAGAGGTGAAGGGGATGGCGACAGCCCAATCTAAAATTAAGGAGCTCCCCAACCTAATGAAAATAATTGAAGACTGCATCACATTTATAAAATACATAATAAGGGATAAACCACATAAGGCACAGGAAAGAATTATAGAGGCACTATTTAGTGGGAAGTATAGAGTAATTACTGCGTGCTGTGGTAGAAGGTTTGGAAAATCAAAGCTAATGGTATATATTTTAATATTTTTAGGATGCACACGGTTAAATAGAAAGTTTGCAGTTATTGCACCAACTTATGACCAGTCAAGAATCATATTTGAAGAGATGAGATACTATGTAGAAACCAGTCAGGTATTAAAGGGAATGGTAAAGAGGATTAAAGAGAGCCCATATCCAAAGATTGAGTTTAAAACTGGGAGCTCAGTAGTGTTTAAATCAGCAGATGTTCCAAAGAACTTGAGGGGAAGGAGTTATCATTTAGTTATTTTGGATGAGGCGGCATTTATCGATGATGCAACGGTTAAAAATGTTATTGAGCCCATGTTAGCAGATTATAATGGCATACTTATTAAAATATCAACTCCTTTTGGAAAGAACCACTTCTATGATACATTCCTATTGGGACAACAGGAGATACAGGATAATATCTCTTTTCAGTTTCCAAGTTGGATTAATCCCTACATCTCACAAGAATATTTGGAACGAAAAAAGGCAGAGCTAGGAGAGGATAATCCAATATGGAGACAGGAATACTGTGCTGAGTTCATTGATGATATAAATAATGTTTTTAAGTGGGAGCATATCAGTAAGAACATTAATGAAAGAATTGAGCTGCTCGAACATGGCAGTTATGGAAGGAAGTATATCATGGGAGTAGATTTGGCAAAGTATCAAGATTATACAGTTATCACCCTACTTGATATTACCGAGAAGCCGTATAAAGTAATTCATTTTGAAAGGTTCAATCAGATGCCTTATGCTTATGTGGTTAAGAAACTTAGGGAACTTCATAGCAAATTCAACGCTCCAAAGATTTTAATGGACTCTACTGGTGTTGGAGACCCGATTTTAGAACAACTTGAAGACATCGCAGAAGGGTATAAATTCACGAATCAGAGCAAGATTAATCTAATTAATCGTTTAGTCGTTGCATTGGAAAGAGAAGAAGTGAAGTATCCCAATATTCCACACCTGATTAATGAATTAAAATATTTCCAATACATAAAAACCAAAAGCACATTGAGAATGGACGCCCCTAATGGTTTGCATGATGACACAGTGATTAGTTTGGCTCTTGCAGTTTATGCGGCTGAATCAAAACAGACTCAAATAATTAATAACTATGCTTATACTTTGAGGTGATTAAATGTTCTTCACAGCAGTTTGGGGACATTCAAAAGAGAATTATGCTATTACTGAAAATACGAAAGATGCCGATACCATTATACAATACTTAACTGACTTTAAAAGACCAACAACCATTGACCAGTCTAAATATGCCCAATTGTTAGACGACCCCGCATTCAAAGAGATGATATATAAGTATGACTCAACAGTTAATCTCACAATAACAGTATTGAAAAATAAACTATTCCAAAACTATGAAATAATTGCTGACAATGACGCATTTAAAGAAAAGGTGCAAGAGTGGATTAAAGATATTGGATTAATTAACACCAACCTACACGGAGACAGCATATTGGAAAAGATATTCATTGATTATTTAATATATGGGGAATGTTTCGCACAAATACGACATAATAATGATGAAGTCGAATATATCCAGAGAATAGACCCAACAACAATGAAATTTAAAAAAAGCCCCTTTGATGATAGGGAAGTATATTTTATTCAGACTGCCAACTATGAAGACCTGCAAGGAAATGCCAAATCCAAGACTATCTATTTTGTTCCGTCGGAGCTCCGTAATAAAATCAAAATGCCTGACGGTGTAGAAGTTGGAAAGGCTGAAAATATAATATGGTTCAAAAGGAATGGTGGCTCTGTATTAGATAAATGCATCGATTATGTTTTGGCAAAGTGGGATATTCTCAGAAGGATGCCGACTACAATTTTGAGATATTCCGCCCCGTTCCTTCACGGGAAAGTTGGAAAGTTTGATAAAGATGGAAAGCCAATGTTCCCAACTCCCCCCTCAGACCCTAACGATGAGATTGCTAAGAAATCTTATGAAGGATTTAAAAAGCAGTTGGAAGCATTAGCAAAAGAGTTCGAGAATTGGGATGAAAGGAAAGAATTATTCACTGACCCGTTCCTTGAACTTCAAACGATTGAAGCAAGTAATGCCCTCAATCCACAAATATATGAAACATCAATTTCAATCTTGGATAAACAAATATCCTATGCTATATTATCAAGTATGGCACTTATGGACGCAAGAGGTTCAGAATTAGCAACATCAAGAACAGTGGCAGATTATCTTAATGCGGCATATCGTGGAATGCAAACTGATTTCACGGCACTTATTAACTTCATATTATTTAGAAAGTATGGTGCAGGGGTTAAAATACAATTTGCAGACATCAACCCAGAAGACACTAACTTAAAAGTAGAGAGGTTGGATAAACAGGCTGACACCATTAAAAAATTAAAGGATAGTGGAGTTAAAGAGGAAAAGATACAGGCAATTATGCAAGAATTAGGTTTGGAAATTGAATTTAAAGAACTGTCTAAAACAGAACCTACTCAACACTCCGATGTTCCCGATGATGACATTAATTTAATTGCTGAGGAGCTCACAAATAAAATAATGAAGAACATTGAAAAATCAACAATAGCATTTAATGAGAGTGTTGAAGATTTTATAAAGACACATAAGACAATTACTGTGGATAACTATGAAGAATTAAATAAGGGATTAGATGAACATTTCAAAGATGCAAACAATAGTATAAAGAGCGATATAAATGAAGCAGTCAATTCAGTTGTAGCAGGAACTGGACTACAAATAGATGTCAATAGTGATGCTGTTGAGTTTGCGAAAAACTACACATTTGATTTGTGTAAAAAGCTAACAGATAATCAAAAGAATAGACTTAGGAATATTATTGTTTCAGAGCTCAACACCGTAGGAGATACTAATATCACACAAAAGATAATAGGCACATTGAAAACTACAAAAGCAGATGCTCAAAGGATTGTAGAAACAGAATTAAGGAGAGCTAAAACATGGTCTGAACATGAGTATTATAAAAAATATGCAGAGGAACACAAGGACAAATACAAAGTATATGTTAAAATCATATCGAGAGGAGATAGTAAAGTATGTGAGCAATGTAAAGCATACAGGGGTAAGGAATGGGAAATTAATGAAGCTCCAGTTATCCCTCCGATACATCCAAGATGTAGATGCACGCCTGTATATCGTATAGAACCTATTAAGTGATATTATGGGAGATTTCAACATAGATGTTAAGATTGATAAAAATATATTGGCTATGAAGGATGAGATGTTTAAAAACCTGCAAGATGCAGTTAAAACCGCAACTTTAACAGTTAAAGAAGAAGTAAAGGAAAATATCATGTTGGGGTATGAAAAATCAGATTTAGAATGGAAACCTATATCTGATAACTACGGAAAACAATTGGAAAGAAAGGGATTAATGCCGCATAATGGATTGTATAGCCCTCAGCAAGATAAAAAGAAACTCCAAGATTCCATATCGGTTAAGTTCAGGAGTGGGGGATTAACAGGCATAATTACCACTGATAGACCTTACGCAATCTATGTTGAAAAAGGAACTAAGAAAATGCCTGCAAGACCATTCTTTGAACCTGCGGTAAAAAAGAAAAAAGAGGAGGTTGAAGAGATTATTAAAAAAGCCATTGAAGATAGTTTAAAATAGTTATTTAATCATACTCAAATAATCTTTTAATAGTTTATTTTCATCGTTTTTTATTTTTATTGAAATATTATTCTTTGATAATGAAAACTGAACAGTATAGACTGGAAGACTAATCAACTGTCCGTTGTGATTTAGTGTTATAGATGAGTTTATTTTTGGAATTTGTTTAGTTAAAAGCGTAAATGTTTCTATTTTTCGGGGCTGTCCTAATTCTCTTACAATTGATTTTGCTATTTCCTGTAATTCATCTTCTTCGTAGTTGGGCAGGTTCAATTGCATTGGACTTTCATATACGCGATAACAGTATGAATATTGTTTTAGTTCCTTATTATCATTCAAAGAATCGACTATACTAAATTGACATAATGGATTAACGAATAAACCAGATATAGTTTCATATATTGCATCTAAATATATAATACCATTTTCATAATTTACAATACCGCCAAAATTCCACAAGCCTATTTTTTCTAATTTATCAGCATTTAATAAAACATCTGTTGCTTCAATATTGTATTTATTGTAATAACCGTTAGTATCAGCCCATGCCTTATCTACCATCACCGCTATCCCATAATCCCCCAATGGAAGGGCATCAGTTGAACTATTTGGTATTTTCATTTCATATTGTCCATTACTTCCAGTAATACTATATTGCCAATTTGTATTAATATTTTCAATGGGGACATCAATATAATTACCTTGTTCATCTTTAATGTTTATTTTAACCGTTATTTCTCCATATTTATCCTCTGTCCAATCCGATGATGTAGGGTGCGGAAATTTATCCGTTTCATTACCTTCTTTATCGTATATCTTTGCCTCAATGTTTAATGAATGACAATACTCCTGTCTTTCAATTATTATGTTTTGCTCATCAACTATATAGTCTTCTTTTAGGTCAAATAAAGGATATGCGTCTTTTGGGATATATATAGTAGCTTTATAGTCTTTTTTTGTGTCTTTCATTAAATTAAATGTTAATTCAAATGCTGGTTGTAGTTTATCATTATATATTACTTCTCCGCCTTCAACATCTTCCTGTATTCTTATATACGGCCTTATAAATGCTCTTACGCCATATTCACTCCCATTTGTTGTGGCTGTAATATGGACTTCATCATCAAAAAGCCCATTTGATTCAACCGTAAATATTTGAGTTTTATCTTCACTACCATCTTCATTTACATAATTGTTTAGATAACACACACAATTTGGTTTTATTGTATATTTATTCGTTTGCGGTATGACATCAAAACA
>OFDI01000155.1_pt1 | contig 10677 bp, 11 predicted proteins | sample 1520301 | NCBI WGS metagenome assembly OFDI01 (sample SAMEA3696446, study PRJEB22514) | metagenome | biome: water; feature: marine; material: hydrothermal vent | place: Pacific Ocean | collected 2014-08-12 | depth 1521 m
TTCTGATATATTAATATCATTATTATTGATGTCTAAATAAACAGTATTTAATTTTGCAAGTAAGTTTTGATTTAATTGCAAAACAAGTCCATGAACATATTCAGAATTAAAAAATTTATTTGCATCAATAGTTATAGCTTCCAATTTATTTGCAATTGGATATACTTTAAAATCTGTTTCATCTGAAATTACAAATGGATATCTACTAAACAACATAATTCTTGTATCTTTATTTGCAACTGAAGCAATATGAAAATCTTTTAAGTTTTGATTTAAAATATCTACAAATGCTGAAATATTTGTATCGGAAGGTATATTGATTTTAATTTTATCTAAATCATCTTTCAAACCAATTGTTAAATTATAATCTCGTGAATCGTCGAACTCAATTAAAATAGTTTGAACAACTTCAATTGTTCGTTTTTCAGGTAAAGATAAAAGATTCCAACCTTCAGATATCTTATCAGTATAAGTTGTAAATCCAATACGATAATTATCATTGAATATAAATCCTGCATTTGAAAAATATGTTGAATTATCTTCAAATTCTAATGCTTTATCATTATATCTCGCCCAATAACCTTTTCCTTTTTCAAATTTATTAAAATCATTTGAATCTGCATCGTTATTACTATTGTAATATGACCAAATTGGATCTGCTGAAACTCCATTATATCTGTAAATACTTAATTCACCTTTGTCAGAATCTAATTTTGTAAAACTATTATCTGAAAGATTAATATCAAAGAATTTATAAATTTCTAACGAGTCAGCTGTAAAACCTGCTTCATCATAAACTTTATTTGATGATACTGTTGTTGCTGAACCTCCATCATCTTCTTCTGGAATTAATGGATCTGATGAGGTAGAATCTGAACTACCTGCTGAATAATCTCTTAATCCAAGAACTCCAACCATTTGCCAAAGACCTTTTGAAATATTGTTGTCATAAATTTTAACAACATAATCTCCAGCAAAAAGTGAAATGAATAAAAAAAGAAAAATTGAAATTATCTTCATTCTTAAACCTCCTATTGAGATATTTTTAAAAGAAATTATATCAAAAAAAGATAAAACATCAAAGCTTCTTTAAACTATTTTCAAGAATGTAATACTTTTTGTTACAGCCAAAAGCTGGAAGATTTAAATAATTAATATTTTTATATGTAATTTTATAATTTTGATGAAAATGACCCTCCACAATATAATTAAAATTATTATAATTGTTCAAAAAAATATCAATTCGATTTTTTGCAACTTTTTCAAACTGAAAAGCCTTGAAACATTTAGCCTTTTTTTTCTGCAATAAATCAAGTTTTTTTATAATTATATTTCCAATAAGTTTATCGAAAATATTAAAAATTGTTAAAATAAATGTTGATTGAATTAATCTTCGATAAATTGCAAAACTCTTAGAAATGTAAATATCTCCATGAGCCAACAAAAACACCTCATCGTCAAAAACTGCTTTTACAGGTTGTTGATGATTTGGAATAATTAAAATGTTCTGAAAAATATTTTTCAAATTAAAATCGTGGTTACCTTCAAGATAAATAATTTCTATTTTTTTAGCAAGATTATTAATTTTACTTATAATTTGAATATTTTGAGAAATTGTATAATCAACTTTCCCAAAAAGCAACTCAAAAATATCTCCGAAAAAATTTATTTGTGGAGGAAGTTTCTTTTCCATTTCAGCTAAAAAATCTTCAAAAGCCTCTTTGCGATAATTTTTACTGTAATGAACATCTGAAATAAAAACTGCTCCAACTTTTAATTTAATCATTTAAAAAATCTTTGATAACCTGAATTTTTGATTCAAAATTAACAAAACTATGATTTCCATTTTCTTCAATAATTAGATTTCCATTTTTAAAATATTCAATTGCTTCTTTTGGATTTATCACCTCATCGCCAAGTTGAAGCATCGTTAGAAAATTCGATAAATTTGGTTTCTCAACCTTCATATTTTTTAATTGCTCTAAATATTCCTCTTTAAAATCATATCTTGAATTATCATAATAACTTATACCTTGAGGGACTGCTTCTTTTAATCTTTCAAATGGTTTTACAGCAGGATTTATTAAAACCGCTTTTAAATTAAATTTAGTTGCGAGGTGAATTGCATAATATCCTCCCAAAGATGCTCCAATTAATTTTGGATTTGGACAAATTTCAATAAGTTGTTCTAAAGTGTTAATTGCTAAATCTGGAATATAGGTTAGGTTTGGAATAATTAAATTTTTTTGTCCAAAATGTTTTTTAAGAATTTGAGCTTTGGTGCTAAAAGAATTGCTTCCAAATCCATGAATATAAATAATCATCTTTTTCCCTTCTAAAAATAATTTTTATTTTAACTAAAATATCAAATTTAAAGTTATAATATTTAAATATTTTCGAAAAGGAGTTAGCTTATTTTAGCTAAAAAATAATATGCCTTTACTTGATAGTTTTATGGTTGATCATACAAAAATGTTTGCTCCAGCGGTTCGGTTAGCAAAAACGATGCAAACTCCAAAAGGAGATAAAATCACTGTTTTTGATTTGCGGTTTTGTCAGCCAAATAAAGAGATGATGAGTTCTGAAGGACTTCATACTCTTGAACATCTTTTTGCCGGTTTTATGAGAGAACATTTACAATCCGATGAGGTAGAAGTTATTGATATTTCTCCAATGGGTTGTAGAACCGGTTTTTACATGAGTGTTATTGGTGGAATTTCTGAAAATCCAATTGTTGAAGCTTGGAGAAAATCGATGGAAGATATTTTAAAAGTTCAATCTCAAAATGAAATTCCAGAATACATAGATGAAATTATTTTTTATTTAGGAAAGTCTTATTCAATTTTATGCCAAGGAATTAAAAAAAATATTCTTTTCATAGTAACCCTCAAAAATTATTTACTACCAAGCATTATGGCAAATTTATTTAAAAGATTTAAATCCAATCTTTCAGATTGAGTTTGAATCATATATGCTAACAGGAATAATAGCTTTTAATTTAAGATGAGAAAAAGTTTTAAAATACTCTTTTATCTCGGCTATCCTTTTTTCTATTATCTCTTTTGAAACTAAATCAGCTTTAGTTAGAGCAACTATGATATGTTCTACATGTAGAAGATTTAAAATTTCAAGATGCTCATTTGTTTGAGGCATGATACCCTCATTTGCATCTATCACAACCATACTGGCATCAAAACCAAAAGCACCTGCAATCATATTTTTTATAAGCTTTTCATGTCCTGGTACATCTATAAAAGCGATATTTGTATCTTTATTTTGCAGGTTTGAAAAACTAAGATTGATTGTAATCCCTCTTCTTTTTTCCTCTTCTAAAGTATCGCCCTCAAAGCCGCTTAATGCTTTTATAAGAGCTGTTTTTCCATGGTCGATATGTCCAAACAAGCCAACATTTACATTTTTCATTTCCATAAAACCACCAAATTATTTATTAATTATTTATTATTTGTTATGTTATTTGTAATTTTTTTATGAATAAAAAACAACCATGCATTTTATAGGTATATTTTAAACGGTGAGATTATGAAAAAAGATTTTCCAGAAGAAGGGGAAATTGTTATTGGAACAGTTATTGATGTTAAACCATTTGGAGCATTCGTGGAGCTCCTTGACTATCCTAAAAAAGAGGGCATGATACATGTATCAGAGGTATCCTCTGGATGGGTTAAAAACATTAGAGATTTTGTTAAAAAAGGGCAGAGAGTAGTTGCAAAAGTTACAAGGTCTCAAAAAAGAAAATCACAAATAGACCTTTCATTAAAAAGAGTGACAGACCAGCAAAGAAAAGTTAAAATTCAAGAATGGAAAAGACTTCAAAGAGCTGAAAAACTCCTTGAATTTGCAGGGAAAAAATGCAATAAATCACTTAAAGAATCTTGGGGCGAAGTTGGGTATTTGTTAGAAGAAGAATTTGGGGAATTATATGATGCTCTTGAATATCTTGTCATAGAAGGTAAAGAAGTATTAAATGAGCTTGACATATCTGAAGAGTGGGCTGATGCACTATATGAAATTGCAAAGGAAAATATAGAATTAACAAATGTTAAAGTAGAGGGAATATTAACGCTAACCACTACGGACGCCGAAGGTATTAAAAAAATAAAAAATGCCATTAAAACAGGATTAAAAGCTAATCCTTATGAAGATGTAGAAGTTGATATAAAATATATAGGAGCTCCCCATTATAGAATTGAAATAAAATCACCAGATTATAAAAGTGGAGAAGAAGTTTTAAAAATCGTTTCAAATGCTGCAATAGACTATATTAAAAAAAGTAATGGAGAAGGTAGTTTTATTAGAGAAAATGCTTAATTTCATTAATATAATATTATTCTAATATTATTATCCATTTTAATTTATTTATTTTATTATATATTAATACGCTAAAATTTAAAATAAAAAAAGGGGCGAAAATTTGCGTATGAAAAAATGTCCAAATTGTAAAAAATACACTTTAAAGACTATTTGCCAATGCGGTGAAAAAACTATTACAGTTAAACCACCGAGATATTCTCCCACTGACAAATATGGAAAATATAGGAGAATGCTAAAAAAATCAATTCAAAAATAAAATATTTATAATACTATTTCATTATCATTATCATTTATATTGTGGAACTATGGAGGATAGCAGTTCATTAATAAAAAGATGCAATGAATATTTAACGGAGCTCCAACAATTTAGGGAACACCTAATAAAATTAAGAGCAAATAAAACAAACATAGATAAATCCACATATGATAAAACTATCAATAAATTAAAAGAAAATTTAGAAATATTGGAAGATTTAAGAGAAAAAATGGAAATTTGCGGATTTGATACGCCATATATGGGCGTTGGAACTCTAAAAGGCTGTGATGATAGCGATATTTATGAAATAAAAAATTATTCTTCACACCTAAGAAGAGTGGTTGATGAAAAAAAAGGGGCATTGGAAAGAGTAAGATATGCAATAATATCCCACAAAATGGCTATTGGAAATTTATCGGACGATGCAGGAAATAAAAATATAACCTTTTTTTTACCATATAGTGGAGCATATAAAGAATTACTTATGCAATTGCCATCTATGTTTATTAAATCATACAAAAAAATTTTAAATATTTTTGAGCTAAATCACAAAGGAGTAGTGAGCTCCATAACAATGAGCATTATTGTAATGGAAAACGGAAAAAGAAAATTTAAAAGAATCAAAATAGAAGATGAAGATTACAATGCATACATTGAAAAACATTATGGTGATGCCCTAATAACTTCATTAAAGAAAAACTATTCAAAAAATAAACTAATTACTGATAGCCATGTGAAAAAAACCATAGTATTGGCTTATTTACTGACCTATGCTACGGATATAGAGCAAGAAATAAATAAAAGATTAAATAATATGCTATCAAAACATCAGAGAGATATAATAGTTAAATATTTAGAAATTACCGCCAACTATGATTATGAGTATATTGAGGGAGGAGTTATCGATTTTAGAAGAATGGATGAAATAAGATTAAAAAAACAAGAGCTAAATGAAGAACTGGAAAAACAGGGATTATATAAGAACGGAAGAATAATTGAGGAACTACAAACTGCCCTAAATATTGAAAAAAATATTTATGATGAAGTTTGCTATGAAATTCCTATGAAGCATATATCCAATGATTTGTTTAAATATTATTTATATAATACTCCTGACGAAAGAAGTAGGTCAAATATGTTTCCATCTATATTATTAACTCCTGCAATGTCTCACTTAAACTGGATGAACATAGGAAAAGACATAAATCCGAAGGCTGTTCTTGATTTAAAATTTTTACTTGAAAAGGAGCTCCCTAATTATAAAATCTCTTTAAAAAATATTGGCGGTGTTGCACTATATTTAATTCATGATTGGGATGCTGTTGAAAAATATGGATACAGTAAAAAAGATATTGAGGGTATTTTAAAAGATATTGCTCCATTGGGTAATTTAATGTCTAATTTAAAAGAAAAATGCGTAGATATTGAAAAAATTGAGAGATACAACACCATAAAGAAAAAAAGAACAAAAAAATTCCTAAATGCTCTTAGTAAATTATAAATTATATATTTACAATGATTAGTAATAATTTAGTGATTACGCATGATAAATCCAATTATTTTATTTTTTGCCGTTATTATTGATAGGATTTTTGGGGAGCTCCCTGAAAAAATACATCCTACTGTATGGATAGGTAATATCATATCTTTTTTTGAAAAAATATTGAAATCTACGCACTCAAAAAATAAATTTAAAGATTTTATATTTGGGACTATTACCAGCATATCTATATTATTTATAGTTTTTGGAGTGATTTACGGGGTCGAAACAATAATAAACGACATCCATAATGTTTATATTAAATATATTGTTTATTCTTCTCTTATTTCGACTACAATAGGATATAAATCATTATTGCAATTTTCAAAAACTCCATTAAAGCATATTAAAAACGGAGATATTGATAGTGCAAAAAAATCAGTTCAATGTATTGTAAGTAGAAATACGGAAAAATTAGATGAAGAGCATATTTTATCAGCATCTATTGAAAGTGCATCAGAAAATATTACAGACAGTATTATGGCACCATTATTTTATGCTATTTTCTTCGGGTTGGAGGGAGCATTTATTTATCGTGCCATAAACACCATGGATGCCATGCTGGGATATAGAAATAAAAAATATGAATATTATGGAAAACTACCTGCAATTTTGGACGATATATTAAATTTTATACCTTCTCGGATTAGTGGTATTTTATTGGGCTTATTTGCACCAATATATGGCGGAAATATAAAAAAGGCACTTTATGGATTTATAAAAGAAGGGCATAAAACACCATCTCCAAATTCTGGCTACACCATGGCAGTAATAGCAAATAGCTTAAATATGACATTGGAAAAAATAGGATATTATAAATTAGGAAATGGAGAAATAACACTTAAAAAAGCATATAATTCATTATTTTCAATAGATGTTGTTGTTTTCTCCTTTATTGTGTTGTATGGTATGTTATATAGTATGTTGTATGGTATATTTTAATTACCTATATTATTTATTTTTTATTTATTTTCTATTTCTCTGGTTCTTCCACTCCCATATATTTAACAACTAATTCTCCATATTTTAAATATTCTTCTTCAACAGGGAGCTCCCCCTTATATATTCCTTTACAATTTTCTTTAAACCATATATCATAGGTTAAAATCAATTTACCATTTTTCATTTGTGGAGAATATGGTCGAAGTCTGCAAATCAAAGGTCTAACTTTATAAATGGAACATCTATTTTCTTTTAAAAATATACATTTTCCTTTAACTGACTTCATTTCTCCATATACTCCATCAAAAGAGCTTAAATATTTATCAACTACTTCTTTAAAGGATAATCTCAAATGTCCTGCAATATTTGCTATGTCTTTTTTGGTGATTTGTGGAGTATCACAGCAACCGCCACACATTCTACAACTCCACGCAAAACCGCCTAAATCTTGTTTAATTTTCATATTATTTCCTCAATTTATTCTTTTACAATTTTTGCAGGGAGCTCCTGCCAGTGAATTCAATGCACAATATATATTTAAATAATATTTTTCTGGAATTTTATACAGTAAATACCCAAATATAATTCCTGCGATTACATCAACTACCCAGTGCTGTCCAGTAATTAGTGTAGATATTGGTATTAATATGCCCAATGCTATGAATAAATATTTTATTTTATGTTTTTCCCCAATATAATGTAAAGCTATAAGCACGGAATAAGCCGTATGTAATGAGGGAATTTCGTATTCTGGACGAGTGGTAATCCATAAATAATGTAAATTTATTAAATCATGCCCCACTCCTGCCTGAAATGGTGATTTAACAATAAAAATAGCATAAATAATACCAGCTATAAGCCAACCTAATGCTATATCAATCATTATTTTATCGGACTTTAACAGATTCTTTTTATACAATAAATAAAATCCAATACCTCCAATTATGGAAATTGAAAAAAAATATGTATAAATTATTCTAAAAAATTCAATGATAATCGGATTTAATGATTGAAGAAAATTGTAAAAATTAGAATTACATAGGGGCAATTCTAATAAATAATGGGTTAAATCATACGGCGAAACTAATTGGTAATACCACATATAACCTCCCCATAAAACATAAGCCAAAGGATAAACCATTATTCTTATCAATATTTTTTTATTTATCATATGATTTAACACCATCACATATATGCACATATAATTAATAAATTATTCAAAATAATTATTTAAATCAATTACACATTTCAACATTAATTCGGTGGTTTTTTCCAAATCCTCAATATCTATTACTTCAACAGGAGTATGGATATATCTAGAAGGAACAGAAATAACTCCCGTAGGCACTCCCTCCTGTGTTAATTGTATTGAAGTAGCATCAGTAGTCCCACCATCTCCAACTTCATATTGAATTTGTATGTCGTATTTTTTAGATACTTCTTTTACCAATTTCATAACTTTTGGGTGAGCTATTAAACCTCTTCCAGCCGCATCAACTACTCCAAATACTGGACCTTTTCCCATTTCAACAGCGGCATCTTCCATTGTTATACCTGGGTGGTCACCGCATATTGTTACATCAAGTGCAAAAGCAACATCTGGATTTATGCCGAATGCCGAAGTTTTAGCACCTTTTAATCCAACTTCCTCCTGAACAGTTCCAACCAAATACAATTGACAGTCTAATTCTGCATCTTTTAATTCTTTTGCTACTTCCAATAAAACAGCACAACCCGCCCTATCGTCAAATGCCTTTCCAGTTATTCTATTGTTTCCAAGAATATCAAATTCTGTTTTAAATGATGCCCAAGAGCCAATTTCAACACCCATATTTTCAGCGTCTTCTCTATTTTTTGCTCCAATATCTATAAACATAAAATCTGATTTCATCAATTTATTTCTTTCTTCTTCTTTCATTTTGTGCGGTGGTTTTGAACCTAAAACACCAATTATATCCCCTTTGTCCGTATGAACAACTACTTTTTGATTTAAAAGCATTTGGTCATTAATTCCCCCAATTTTTACAAATTTTAAAAATCCTTTATCGTCAATATATTTTACCATTAAACCAATTTCGTCCATATGTGCCGCAATCATTATTTTTTTTCCAGCATTTCCTTTTTTTGCTATGAGATTTCCAAATTTATCAACACATACTTCATCACAGTATTTTTTAAGTTCTTCTTCCATATAATTTCTTATCCTATCTTCTCTCCCTGAAATTCCTTCTAATGTAGATAATTCTTTTAAATAATCAATTACAGTCATATTTTCACCTGTTTTTTTATTCAAATATAATGAAAGATGTCAGCGATTTATCTATCCGCACATACCATTATCAAATTATATTATATAATTTTATTTATGGTTAATCGAAATTAAGTGTCTAATCATATACAATAATATAACTACATACATACAAAAATATCAAATAGCCCCTTGCAATTCAAAATAATTTTTTTGTTTTACGATTATTATCGGAGCTCCCATACTTCCCAATCTATTTTTTAATTCTTTATCATTTGTGCATACTACCACCATATTATTTCTGTTCTTCTGTTCATTCACATAATTAACAATTATATCATCTGCGTATTTTCCGTCGTCATATTCCTCTGTTTTATATTTTTTAATTAAAGATAATAAAATATTTATTGAAAATTTTTCTTTTCCCTTTAATTGAGTTTTAAGTTTTTCCAATTCCTCTATAACACATTTTAATATTATTATTTCATAATTTGCGGTTAATACTCGATTTAATTCATAATCTATGTTTATTTTATGTTTTATGGCATATATTAAAAAATTTGTGTCAAATATTACTTTGGTTTTTGTCATTGTTATCTACTCATTTAAATTTTAGGTTTAGGAGCTCCTTACTATTGAATTTCCACCAATTTTTTCAACAGCTATTGTGTTATTTGCCACCTGCTCTAATTCCGAATGGTGAGATATTACAAATATTTGAGAGAGGGATTTTATATTTCTAAATACTTTTAATAAATTATGTCTCCTATTTTCATCAAGGAATGCCGTCGGTTCGTCCAGTATTATACAATTCAAATTGCTACAAACAGCTTTCGCAATTCCAATTCTAATAGCAAGAGCCACGGCTATTTGCTCCCCTCCGCTTAGCGTTTTCACAGGACTACCATCTACGGCAATATCATAGTCATTTTTAATTTCTATGTGAGCATATGGCAATTCAAATTCATTAAATACTTCATTAGTATATCTTTGAATAATAGGTATATATTTTTGTCTTAAATATTGTTGAAATCCATTTTTTGAAAAAACATCTTCTCTTATGTTGTTTAAATTTCGTATGGCGTTTTCTAATTGTTTCTTTTTAAACTCTAATTGTTTTAGTTCTTTTAATTTATTTTCAAATTCCAATAATAATTTATTATCCTTTTTAATTGTTGTATCTAACTCAATAATTTCTAAATTAATTTCATTAATTAAGTGTTTACTTCTTTGTAAAGCACCCCAAACTTTTATACAAGCTTCTGGTCTTTTTTTAACATGCAAAGCTAATGATGTTGCTCCATTAATCAGAGCTTGTAAAAACTTTGCAGACTTTTTATCTCCTGCTTTTTTTAAAAT
>OFDI01000157.1_pt1 | contig 10523 bp, 8 predicted proteins | sample 1520301 | NCBI WGS metagenome assembly OFDI01 (sample SAMEA3696446, study PRJEB22514) | metagenome | biome: water; feature: marine; material: hydrothermal vent | place: Pacific Ocean | collected 2014-08-12 | depth 1521 m
AGTTTAATTCGCTGTGCTTCACCGCCTGATAAGGTGGTGGCATTCTGTCCTAAAGTAATATATGACAAACCAACATCCATCAGCGTTTGTAATTTTTGTTTAATTTTTGGCAGAGGCTCAAAAAACACCACTGCATCTTCAACCGTCATTTCTAAAACTTGCGCAATGGTTTTACCCTTGTAAAAAATCTCTAAAGTTTCACGATTGTATCGACGACCATGACACACGTCACAAGGCACATAAATATCAGGCAAGAAATGCATCTCCACCTTGATCAAGCCATCACCCTTACAAGCTTCACAACGTCCGCCTTTAACATTAAAACTAAAGCGCCCAGCTTTATAACCGCGTGAACGCGCCTCTAGAGTTTGAGAAAACAAATCACGAACCAATGAAAACACACCAGTGTAAGTTGCCGGGTTTGAACGTGGTGTACGGCCAATTGGACTTTGATCAATATTAACCACCTTGTCAAAATATCCAAGCCCCTCAACAGAAGTGTGAGGTGCAGGTGTTGTTTGTGCACGGTTCAACTCTCTAGCCGCTAAAGCGTATAGCGTATCGTTAATCAAGGTGGATTTTCCAGAGCCTGAAACACCGGTGATACAGGTAAGCACACCGACTGGAATTGACAAATCAACTTGATCAAGATTATTGCCTGAAGCGCCTCGGATCTTAAGCCAGTTTTGTGCAGTTTTTCGCTCATTCGGAATCGCAATACTCTGACGACCACTAAGGTAGTCACCAGTGAGGGATTTAGGATTGTCTCTGATTTCTTGTGGCGTACCACAAGCAATAATTTCACCACCATGTTTACCTGCACCTGGGCCGATATCAATTACATGATCTGCCTGATTAATCGCATCTTCATCATGCTCTACTACAATCACTGTATTACCAATATCTCGCAAATAAGTTAACGTGTTTAACAGCTTTTCATTATCTCGCTGATGAAGACCAATTGACGGCTCATCCAAGACATACAAAACACCCATTAAGCCCGCACCTATTTGGCTAGCCAAGCGAATGCGTTGTGCCTCACCGCCGGACAAAGTACTAGAACGGCGCTCTAAACTTAAATATTCCAAACCGACATTAATCAAAAATTCTAAACGCTGAATAATTTCTTTTAAAATTTTATCGGCAATTTTACCGCGGGCACCTTCCAACTTTAAATCTTTAAAAAACTCATAAATATTGGCAATGGATAGTTTGGTAATATGCGATAAATTGTAACCGCCAATAAACACATTTCTGGCAGACTCGTTTAGTCGATCCCCTTCGCAACTAGCGCAATCTTTAGTGACCACATAACGTGACAATTCTTCACGTACAGATCGAATTTCGCTTTCTTCGTAACGACGCATCATTCTTGGAATAACACCGTCAAATGGCTTGGCTTTGTTTGCCCAACCCTTGCGTCCCTTAATTTTTGAAAAGTCGATTTCATCTTCACCGCTGCCATACAAGACAATGTGCTTATGCTCATCACTCAATAATTCATACGGGGTGTCAATACTAAAGCCATAATATTGCCCGACCAACATTAAAATTTGATAAAAATAAGCATTCGATCGACCCCAGCCATAAATTGCACCATCGGCCAAACTCATTTCAGGATTGGCCACCACTTTATCTTCATCAAAAACATCTCTAACACCCAGTCCATCACAACTTGGGCAAGCGCCAACTGGGTTGTTAAATGAAAACAATCTTGGCTCTAACTCTTCTAAAGAATATCCGCACTCAATACAAGAAAACTTAGCTGAAAACACCAATTCTTCTTGCTCTGTCTCACTGTCCATTGACGCAATACGCACCAAGCCCGCACTTAAATTTAAGGCTGTTTCTAAAGACTCAGACAAGCGAGAAGTAATATCTTTTCTAACCTTAAGACGATCAACCACAATCTCAATGGTGTGATGCGTTTTACCATCAAGTTCGCTCATGTCGTCCAGATACACAATCTCTCCATCAACACGTGCACGTAAAAAACCCTGATGTGACAACTCTTCAAGCATTTTTTTATGACTGCCCTTACGATTTTGCACCACAGGCGCGAGTAACATAATCTTAGTGCCTTCGGGTAAAGCCATGATTCCATCCACCATCTGTGAGACGGTTTGCGAGACTAAATCGATTTTATGTTCGGGGCATTTTGGCATGCCGGCACGGGCAAACAACAATCTTAAATAATCATAAATTTCAGTAATGGTGCCAACGGTAGAACGTGGATTATGCGAAGTGGCTTTTTGCTCGATAGAAATCGCCGGAGACAAGCCTTCAATATGATCCACATCAGGCTTTTCCATCAAGGATAAAAACTGGCGTGCATAAGCCGATAAAGATTCTACGTAACGGCGCTGACCTTCAGCATAAATTGTATCGAAAGCCAATGATGACTTACCTGAACCAGATAATCCGGTAATAACAACCAGCTTGTTTCTGGGGATATCGATATCGATATTTTTTAAGTTGTGGACTCTGGCGCCACGAATGCTAATATGATCCATTCTAATGTGATAAAAATATGTCGGACAAAGGGTTCATTATAACGCTCACGCAATGTAAAATCTAAAATAATTTAACGACTCTGTTAAGAATGAGCAAATACAAACGCATCTTATTAAAACTCAGTGGTGAGGCTTTGGCCAACACTGAAAATACTGTTGATCCCGACACACTAAGTAAAGTTATTAGTATTATCCAATCCGCACTTGATCAAAAAGTTGAGGTGGGTATTGTTGTTGGTGGTGGCAATATTTTTAGAGGGGCGGCATTAGCTGAGGCGGGCATGAACCGCGTCACTGGCGATCATATGGGCATGTTGGCTACCGTCATTAATGCTTTGGCCATTGCAGATGCTTGCAAACAATCCGGGATTGATGCACTGGTTATGTCAGGCTTTCCAATTGGTGGTGGTGTTTGTGATCCAGTTGATCACAACAAAGCCAAGCAAGCACTTAGCGAAGGCAAAGTGGTTATTTTTTCAGCAGGGACAGGTAGCCCTTGCTTCACTACAGATACTGGCGCTGTGCTACGTGGTATTGAAATTGGTGCTGATATCGTCTTTAAAGCCACCAAAGTAGATGGTGTCTATACCGACGACCCAATGAAAAATCCTGATGCGACTCGTTACGACTCATTGAGCTTTGATGAAGCCATTGAAAAAAATCTTCAAATTATGGACACAGCTGCTTTTGCTTTGTGTCGTGAACACAAGTTAGAAATCTGCGTCTTCAGCATGCTCGAAGATCCAAAGACCTTGTCTAATATTTTAAAAGGTGAATCGCTAGGCACCATTATAGGCTAGCAATAATCAGAGGAATAATATGTTAAATGAAATTCAACAAGATGCTAATGAGCGTATGAATAAAACCATCGCCTCTCTAGAAAATGCATTCAGTAAAATTCGTGCGGGTCGCGCCCATCCGTCCCTACTCGAGCAAATCCAAGTTGATTATTACGGCTCAATGGTGCCTATCTCACAAGTGGCTAATATCAATGCTGAGGATTCACGCACTCTTAAGGTGTCACCATGGGAAAAAGACATGGTGGCTGTCGTTGAAAAAGCCATCATGATGTCTGATTTAGGCCTTAATCCACAAACAGTCGGTCAAGTAATGCGTATCCCTCTACCGCCACTCACTGAAGAGCGTCGTCGTGAATTAGTACGTGTGGTTAAAGACGAGGCCGAACAAGCCAAAGTTGCTATTCGCAATATTCGACGTGATGCTAACTCTGATTTTAAAGAACTGTTAAAAGAAAAAGAGATCTCAGAAGATGAATCGCGTAAAGCGGAAGACAACATTCAGAAAATTACCGATGATCACGTGAAATTAGTCGATGATAAACTCAATGAAAAAGAAAATGCTTTACTTGAAATCTAAATCAGCGTCTAACAGACAATAAAAAAGCCCGCAATGCGGGCTTTTTTATTGATTTAAATAATTAGCTTATTTAAATTCTTCAACACAGGTGTAATAATCTGCCCATCTGTTTGGTGAGAACAAGGTACCCATTGCATCAATCGGGCCAGTATTATAAACAGAGCCGCCAGCTAACGCATCCATGAATCGGGCAATATTTTCATCAGATAAGCCGAGCTTATCTTTACAAGCAATATGTGCCACCTTAGTGACTGGAATGCCAGCCGGTGTTGTGCCTAACACTAACTCTTGCGGATCTTGATTACCTACAACTGTTTGATCAGCAACCGGTTCAGCAATGGGTGCGATTTCATCAAACGACTCAACTGGTCCTACATCACGGTCATCGCCACCTGCCATTACGCTAGTTGCTAAAGCAAATGCTGCTACAAAACTTAAAGTATTTTTCATTATTTTCATATCTCCGATAAAGTTAAAAGTTGTTAAAAGTTGACTTCTCCCCTCTTTGATTCTATATTTTATACTACTTATTTTTAATCACAAATGTTTATGCTTAACGATTTTTCCAAACAATGCCTTGAATCAAAATTATCACCTTTATGTGTGCAACTTGTTGAATTGTCAGAGCAAGCATTCTCGGTTAATAATGGCAATATCCCCAAATGGGTAAAGGCGATTGAATCCATTAAAACCCAACCGCAAGGGGGAGTTCAATACGCCTCGCCTTATCTTAAAATTAATTCACAAGCCATTGACAAAAAACAATTAGAATCTGCTTTAAAACTGCTGATGCCTTGGCGCAAAGGCCTCTATCAAATTGGAGACTTGCAACTCGATAGCGAATGGCGTGGTGATATGAAATGGGACAGAGTGGCGCCTCACATTAAATCACTCAAAGGTAAGGCTGTGCTTGATGTTGGCTCTGGCAATGGCTACTTTACTTACTTGATGGCACTAGCTGGCGCTAACATTGCATTAGGAATCGAACCGTTCTTATTATTTAATTACCAATTCCAAGCCATACGCTCACTGATTATCAGCCCGCCAAATGCTTTTATATTGCCATTAAAGCTAGAACAAATGCCGAATGAATCTATATTCGATACCGTGTTTTCTATGGGGGTGCTCTACCATCAAAAAGACCATAGTCTGCATTTACAACAACTTAAAAATGTGATGACAAAAGGAGGTGAGCTCGTTTTAGAAACTCTAGTTATTGATAATAAGCATGGCGATCAAATCATTCCTGAAGATCGCTACGCTAGAATGCGTAACGTTTGGTGTTTGCCATCAACAGACACATTGCATACTTGGCTGGAGCAGGCTGGTTTTAGTGATATTAAGTTGGTAGACGTCACCAAAACCACGCCTGAAGAACAGCGCGCCACCCATTGGATTGGAGATAACACCCAGTCACTTCAAGATTTTTTAGATCCGAATGATGACAACCTTACCATCGAAGGTTTGCCCGCACCAAAACGTGCCATTTTTGTCTGTCAAAAGTAAGCGATGCTACGGGTATAATCACCCACATGATTTTTCGCCTGATTTTTATTGCCCTACTATCTATCACCACTACTTTTGCTAGCCCAAATATTGTCGTTAGCATTAAACCAATCCACTCTATTGTCAGTCACCTAACTCAAGGTGTTACTACACCCAATCTATTATTAGAAAATCAACAATCTGCTCACCATTTCCACCTCAAGCCTTCACAATTATCTTTATTAGATAAAGCAGATTTAGTTATTTCTATACATCCTAATTTTGAAACAGGGTTAAGCAAAGCGTTAAATAGTATTGATAGTAGCAAACAATTCATTATTAATAAGCAGGTCACTAACCATCATAGCTGGCTAGACATCAACCATATGCAAAACTTTGCAAAATTACTTGCTGACAAACTAAGTCAAATTGATAAAAATAACTCGGCTATCTATCATAACAATTTAGCTCAAGTTGATCAAAAATTAGAACAGCTTAAACATGATATTAATCAGCAACTGTCTAAATACAAAGCAACACCCATTGCCACATTTTCAAATACGTTTGAATATTTTATTAAATCCAATCATTTGCAAAAATCAACCGCTGTTACTCAATCACACGGGGATAGGCTTAGTATCCAAAAAATACTTAAAGCCAAGCAGACCATGCAAGCTAAAAAAACAAAATGCTTGCTCAGCACCACAGAAATACCCAGTAAACGTATCAATGTATTGATTGAAGGTTTAAATATCAACACGACCAATATTGACATCATGGGGTACCAATTAGACAAAGGCGCTCTTCATTATTTTGATTTAATACAACACATTACCAACAAGGTCGAGCAATGTCTTCAGTAAGATCAGCCTTTAATAAAGCATCAGGTCAATACGATGAACACGCTTTTTTACAAAAAGAAATTGCTACTCGCCTAGATGCTAAGCTAGATGTTATCTCAGGTGAATCGAGTGTTATTCTTGATCTCGGTGCAGGCACAGGGTTGCTTAGTAAACAGCTTTCCAAACGCTTTCCAGATTCACAACTCATTTGCCTAGATTTTGCCCAAGCCTCTTTAAAATATAATCCATCAAGCAATAAAATCTGTGCCGATGCTTATCAACTTCCTTTGGCTGACAACAGTGTTGATATGGTTATCTCAAGCCTTATGATGCAGTGGTGCCCAGACCTTAAGCAACTGTTCTCAGAAATCCATAGAGTACTTAAAAACAACGGATTAATCCTGTTCTCCACCTTTGGTCCAGATACACTTAAAGAACTGAAAAAGAGCTGGTCAGTGGTTGATAGTGATACCCATGTAAATACATTCACTGACATGCATGATATTGGTGATCAAATGCTTGGTGCTGGCTTTCAATCTCCGGTAATGGAAATGGAAACACTCACCCTTACTTATCAAACGGTTATGGATTTATTGAGAGATCTCAAAGCCATCGGTGCGCAAACAGTTAGCACTCGATCAAAATCTCTTATGGGTAAAAACAAATTTCAACTAATGATTAAGATGTATGAATCCTATCGAAAAGATGGCAAACTACCTGCGACTTATGAAGTGATTTATGGTCATGCCTGGAAAAGGCAAAACGAATTAGGAAAAATTCAAATTAATAACCAATAAAAAAAGCTGCACTTGCAGTCTTAATTTTACAAATGACCTGTTTAGAACAATGAAAGTGCGAGCTTCATCCAAAAATCAGGGAATATACCAACCACCAAGATAAGTATTGCATTAATGGATAGGACGAGCTTCATATCCATTGGAGCAACAATACTAATTTCACCTTCGGGCTCATTAAAGTACATGGACTTAATGATTTGTAAATAGTAGTAAGCACTAATCACGGCAAATACCACGGCAATGATGGCCACCGTCACAAAGCCTGCAGAGATAACTTGCTGCAAGATAAAGAATTTTGAATAAAAACCAATAAATGGCGGTACACCCGCCATTGACAACATCACCATTAACATCATTAAAGCAAACCAAGGCGAGTGCTTACTTAAGCCTTTATAGTCTGAAATTTGATCTGCTTCAAAGCCTTTTTTGTTAAGTAAGATGATTACACCGAACGCTGCCAAACTCATCAGTACATAAACCAAAATGTAGAATGTAGCTGCACCATAACCAGTCACTACACCAGTAACAAAACCTAACATTACAAATCCCACATGTGAAATGGTTGAATACGCAAACATGCGCTTGATGTTAGTTTGCATCAGCGCTACAACTGAGCCAAGTGCAATAGATAACAATGCTAGGATCATAAACAGATCTGCCCAGTAAGCATGCATCGAGCCCAATCCATCTACCAGTAAACGCACTAACATGGCAACAGCGGCAATCTTTGGTACGGTTGATATAAACATCGTAACGGAAGTTGGCGAGCCTTGATATACATCTGGAACCCACATATGGAATGGTACGGCGCCGAGTTTGAAGGCAATACCAATGACTAAGAACACTAGGCCAAAGTTAATGATTAATGTTTCTCTTGAACCAAGATTCGTATCTGAGGCAAATGCAGCGATATCGCTGATATTAATACTGCCTGTAATACCGTAAATCATACTCATGCCATAAAGTAATAAGCCCGAAGCAATTGCACCTAGTACAAAGTATTTAAGTGCTGCTTCAATTGCACCTGATCTTTTACGTGCAATGGCAATCAAGGTATAGAGTGATAATGACAAAATTTCAAGCCCTAGATACAATGTTAGTAAGCTATAGCCTGATACCATGACCATCATGCCTAGGATTGATAACAATACTAAGATGAAATACTCACCTCTAAACAAGGAGTGCTGGGTTAAGTAGTGACGAGAATACACCATTGCCACCATCGCAGCGCCCATCATAAAGACTTTGAATACCGAGGCCATATCATCCATTACAAATGAATTACTAAAGATAAGTGTCTCTGGCTGTCCAATTAGACTGTATGACAAAATACCTGTCATTAGTAAGCTTGCTTGCGTTAAGTAATAAGTAACTTGCTTAAATCCTTTGGTTAAGAAAATATCTAACAGCAGTATCACTACAATCGAGCTTAATAAAAAGATTTCTGGCAAAGCTACCAGTAACGACGCTGTATCAAATTGGAATGTATTCATCATAATTTAGACGTTAATGCTTGATTTAATAAGTGTTCAATTGAGCTGTGCATAGCTTCAATTACTGGCTGTGGATATAGACCCATAATTAATACTGCTAATGCCAAGATTGCCAAGACAAAGAATTCGCGCCCATTAATATCGTTCAAATTTTCTACTGCTGGATTGGTGATTGGACCCCAGAATACACGCTTGACCATCCATAAGGTGTAGGCTGCACCAACAATTAGTGTTGTCGCCGCTAATACCGCGTACCAAATATTGGCCTGAAGCGCAGCTAGGATCACCATAAATTCACCAACAAAGCCGGATGTGCCTGGCAAGCCAGCATTGGCCATCGCAAACAGTACGGCAAAGCCGGTGAACTTAGGCATCGAGTTTATCACGCCGCCATATGTTGAAATTTCTCTTGAATGTAGACGGTCGTACAATACACCTACCACTAAGAACATGGCAGCTGAAATAAATCCATGTGAAATCATCTGTACCATAGCACCTTCAAGCCCTAGCAGGGCACCCTCAACACTACCGCTATTGATTGATACAATATTACCATCTGCACCCATTTTTAGAATAAAGAACAAGGCAAATACACCCAAAGTCACAAACCCCATGTGTGAAATCGAAGAATAAGCGATTAGCTTTTTCATGTCTCTTTGCACTAAGGCAACAAAGCCAATATAAACAATGGCAATGAGAGATAGGGCAATCACTACATCTGCGAACTGTAAAGACGCATCTGGCGTAATCGGTAATGAAAAACGAAAAAAGCCATAACCACCCATTTTTAACATAATGGCTGCTAGAATCACAGAACCGCCAGTAGGCGCTTGTACGTGAGCGTCTGGTAGCCATGTATGTACAGGGAACATTGGAACTTTTACAGCGAATGCCACAAAGAATGCCCAGAATATCCACGCCTGCTCTGCCGCTGTCAAGCTTAAATTATGCATATCTAGAATTGAAAACGAACCACCTTTGGTATACATATAGATTAACGACACCAACAACATTACTGAACCTAAGAATGTATATAGGAAGAACTTAATAGCGGCATACACACGATTATCGCCACCCCATATACCAATGATTAAAAGCATTGGAATCAGTGACGCTTCCCAAAAGGCATAAAATAAAATTGCGTCTAGCGATGAAAATACACCAATAATCAAGCCTTCCATCATTAAGAATGCCGCCATATAATGTGCGGTTCTACGAGTAATGACTTCCCAGCCAGCAATAATGACTAGAATGGTTGAGAACGTTGTTAAGATAATGAGTGGCATCGAGATACCATCAACACCAATATGGTAGTTGATATCAAAATAAGAAATCCACGATGCTTTCTCTTCAAATTGCATCAGATGTGTTGTGCTATCAAAATCTGTATAAAGACTTAACGACATCACAAATATAACAACAGAGATTGCTACACTTAACCACTTTGCTGTCTCAGCGCGATCATTACCAATCAGGATAACCAATGCGCCACCTAAGATTGGTAGCCAAATTAATAAACTCAATAGTTCCATAGTTATAACTCGATAGATAGTAATGGGTTATCGCCTGCAAACAGCACCCAAGTTAAAATAATTAATAAACTGAAAATCATGAAGAATGCATAATGATAAACATAACCAGTTTGAATCGGTCGAACTACAGAGCCAATAAAGCCAACCAGTCTTGCACTGCCGTTCACTAACATTTTGTCAATCAGCATAGAGTCAGAAACTTTCCATAATAAATTACCTAATTTCTTGACGCCATTAACAAAGACGATCTCGTTAAAACGGTCAAACCCGTATAAAGACTCCAAAGCGTAGTTGGTACGGTGGAAGGTTTTCTGTATCCAGTCAGCCCACTGCGTACGATAGAGTGACAATATCCAGGCTGCTACAATACCACCAACCATCATCCAGAATGGCAAGGTGTATACAGCGTGTGGAATCATCGCGGCCGCACCATCGAATATTTTTGACAGTTCAGTCATTGATACGTGTTTAGCCGCATCAATGG
>OFDI01000159.1_pt1 | contig 10442 bp, 8 predicted proteins | sample 1520301 | NCBI WGS metagenome assembly OFDI01 (sample SAMEA3696446, study PRJEB22514) | metagenome | biome: water; feature: marine; material: hydrothermal vent | place: Pacific Ocean | collected 2014-08-12 | depth 1521 m
CATATGAAACTTAATTATATTTTCCTCTTAAAATACTTGAAAATAAAGTTTCTTAAAATCTTAAGAAAGGAATTTTCAACCATTTTTTATTTAAGAATGGTTGATTTATACATATTAAAAAATGAGAAAATTTACTACTTCAATTGTAGCAACAGCTTTTTTAGCAACTATCGGTCAAGCTGAAGATTTAAATGTTCAGCAACAAATTGATGCTTTGAAAAAAGAGGTTGAGAAATTAAAATCTCACCCAAGTGTAAGTGCAAAAGTGAAAAAACTTAAATTTACAGGTGTTCATTATCTTGGTTTAACATCTACGGATTATGATGATGACGACAAAGATACTGAAAATAAATTTGAAACTCGAAGAAACTATTTTGAGGTTAAAGCATATTTTAAAGATAAACCAAAATCATATATGAGATTTACTTATGATACTCATCAAGATAAAGAGGGTGAATGGAATGTTCGATTAAAATATGCTTATCTATATTTAGATAATGTTTTGCCAAATACCGGAGTTGAGTTTGGTCAAGGTCATAGACCTTGGATTGATTACGAAGAACATCACGGTTGGTTAAATCGAGCAATTTATAAAGTTTTTGTTGAATCTTCTGCTGGAGCTCACTTAACAAATTCTGCGGATTTAGGAATTAATTTTAAAACTAAAACTGATTATTTTTCTAGTGAAGTTGGAGTTTTTAACGGCGAAGGTTATCACGAAAAAGATACAGAAGGTGAAAAAGATTTATCTTATGAATGGAGATTTACAGCTCACCCATTCGGAACAGGTAAAAAACATGTTCATGCAACTAAAGATAGATATTTAGATATTTCTTTCTTTGGGCAAATAAATCAAGATCATACTTATGGAGTAAGTTTAAGCGATTATAAATCAGCAAAAGCATCTGGAACTGTCAATTTAGATAGTTTAGAAACTGATCATGATTTAACTTGGTTTGGTGGTCAAGTAATTTATAATCAACCAAATTTCTTAGTTTCTGCTCAATATATTGTTTCGGATAATGATGATTATAAAAAGCAAGGTGAAGGTTTTTCTGTAAATGGAGAATTTAGATTTGGTAATAGTTATAAATATTCTGCTATTGCTCGATATGACACTTGGGATGCAGACGATGATGAAGCTGGTTCTGTTGATTCAATTAGTGATGATGGAAAAGCTAAAATCTCCCTTGATAAAAATGGAGATAAAGATATGTTCCTTGTAGGTATGGGTTATAAATACAGCAAAAATGTTAAGTTTTTTGCAAATATTGTAAATGTAACTTATGATAATGTTGATGACAAAGATTACAGTCAATATATGCTCAGTGCGGAAGTTAAATGGTAAAAAAGGATTAAATTATGTTTGAAAAAACAAAAAAGATGAGAAAAATCGAAAAAGAATTAGCAAGGTTAGGAATAGCAGTTTTATTTATTATAAGTGTTTTGTTTTGGAGTTATAATGAATTCCAAGCTATTTCAAACAATCTTTTTTTAGTTGTTGCTGCGATTTTTGGATCTTACATGGCGATGAATATTGGTGCAAATGATGTTGCAAATAATGTAGGTCCAGCAGTTGGTGCAAAAGTTATGACTTTAACAACAGCAATTATTTTAGCTGCTATTTTTGAAGCAGGTGGAGCTTTAATTGCTGGTGGTGATGTTGTTGGGACAATTAAAAAAGGTATTATTGACCCATCAATGTTTGATACTCCAAGCGAGTTTATTTGGGCAATGTCCGCAGCTTTATTTGCGGCTGCACTTTGGTTAAATATTGCGACATATTTCAAAGCTCCAGTTTCAACAACTCATTCAATTGTTGGTGGAGTTATGGGAGGTGGAATTGCTGCTGCAGGTTTCTCAATCGTTTCATGGGGAACAATGGGTAAAATCGCAATGTCATGGGTTATTTCACCAGTGCTTGGCGGAATTATCGCAGCAATCTTCTTGTATATTATTAAAGATAAAATTATTCATAAAGAAAATAAAATTGAAGCAGCTAAAAAGTTTGTTCCATATTTAGTTTCTCTGATGGCTTGGGCTTTTGGAACATATTTAGTTCTTAAAGGTTTAAAAAAGGTTTGGCCTTCAATCGTTAAAACTTTTGAATTTTTACCAGATACTAAAAAACCAACTTTTGCAGTAGCTTTGGCAGTTGGATTCGGTTTAGCTATTATCGTATTTTTAATTGTAAAACCAGTTATTTCATCAACAGTTCATAAACTTGAAAATAACAGAGAATCAATTAATAAATTATTTGCAATTCCATTAATTTTCGCAGCTGCATTATTAAGTTTTGCTCACGGTGCGAATGATGTTGCAAATGCAGTTGGTCCTTTGGCAGCAATTAATGATTCAATCATGTCTGGAGATATTGCACACAAAAAAGCAATGATTCCTTTATGGGTTATGGTGATCGGAGCTTTAGGAATTGCAATCGGTCTTTTACTTTACGGTCCAAGATTAATTAAAACTGTTGGTGGAGAAATTACAGAATTAGATGCAATGAGAGCTTATTCAATTGCAATGGCTTCTGCTTTAACTGTAATTGTCGCAAGTCAATTAGGGTTACCAGTTTCAACAACTCATATTGCAATTGGTGGTGTTTTCGGAGTTGGATTCTTACGAGAATATTTAAACCATAAACAGCGGGATTTAGTTTTACAAGAGGAAACAAAAGAGATTAATGAACTCAATAAAAAAATTAATGAACTTTCTGAAAAAATCAATAAGCTTGAAGCTGAACCTGAAGAAAGCCGAGATTTCAAAGAAATTGCAATTGCTCAAAAAGAATTAAACATTGCTCAAAATCGTTTAATTCAAATTAATCAAGATATTGAAAATATTGAAAAAGCAAATTATGTTCAAAGAAGTTTTATTTCAAAAATTGTTGCTGCTTGGTTGGTTACAGTTCCAGTGGCTGCAGTTATTTCAGCTTTAATCTTCTTTGTAATTAGAGGAATGATGTTATAATTTAAGTTTTAATTAGCTTAACCTCATCAAAAAAAAAGATACAACAACTTAAAATTAGGTTGTTGTATCTTCAAGAAATTTTAACTAACTCTCACAATTAAACTTTTCGGCAAAGAAAATCTTTTAATAATCTTTTTTTCCATTTCCCGCATTTCGCCATTATCGGTTTCATGGTCATATCCGATGAGGTGCAAAAGTCCATGAATAAACAAAAGCAATAATTCATCACTTTTTTTGTGTTTATATTTTTTAGAATTTTTTTTCACAAAATCTATTGAAATAACAATACTCCCAATATTAGCCTCTCCTATAATTGGAAAAGATAAAACATCAGTTTCTTTATTAATATTTCTAAATTTGTAATTTAATTCTTTGATTGTTTGATTGTCGGTGAGAATTAATTCAAAAGTTTTATTAGTTAAAAATTTAGCGATTTTTTTTAACTTTTTTTTTGGAACTTTTTTAAATTTAATTTTGTTATCGAGAATAATCATTCTAATTATTTAATAACTCTTCGACCCAACTTTGCATAATTTGATTTGGCAATTGTGCAGGAGCTTCCATAAAATTAACAGTAAATTTATCTGCAAATTCTACTACTCCAAAAGCTCGAGGACGAACTGCAATAATATCACTAGTCGGAATTGCTGGACCAAAACAAAAAACAATATTTTGAACATCAAGAATTGCAGAATCAATTACTCCAATTTTCTTTGTATGATTGAAATGGTCAAAAACTGTAATAAAAGTTGCAACAGGATGTTCATCAATTTTATTTTTAAAATACTTGATAAAATCCTTAACCGATTTAAAATTAGTCTGATTTTTTGGAATATCGACTGTAAAAATTGGAAATTTTCCAAACATTTTTTCTTCCATAAAAAACTCCTTTAAATTGTTTTCAATATCATTTTAACATATCTTTAAAATATTAACTTTTGTTCCTTTTTCTAAATCTCCGTCAGTTTCAGAAGTCATTAAAAGATTTGCAGAATTTAACATATTCGTTAAAATCGCACTTGTTCCAACGATTTTACCTTGAAAATCAAAAAAGTTTTTTCCATCTTTGGAATATAAGTTCCCAGCGGTAAATTCTGTTTTTTTCGATTTTTTATAAAATTTTTCAGCAAGAAAAGCTTCAATAATTTCATTTTCAAAATTTAAACCTAACATTTTTCGAATTAAAGGCAAAACATATAAAATTGCGGTTACCGTTGAAGAATAAGCAAATCCAGGTAAAGCAATTAATATTTGAGAAGTTTTTTTGTGAGTTGCAATTAAAATATGTTGTCCTGGTTTGATTTTAACTCCATGAAAAATAATTTCAAAATCCAATTTTTTAATCACCTCATCGATAAAATCATAATCTCCAACACTCACTCCGCCGGTCGTAACGATGATTTCAGCTTTGGATAAAATCGCATTATTTAAAGCTTCCAATATTTTTTTTCTATCGTCCGAAACAGTTCCGAGTTGGATTGGGATTGCACCATTTTGAATTATCAAACTTTCTAAAGTATAATTATTTGAACTCAAAATTTGTGTCGATGAGGTTCTTTCTTCTCCAATTTCTAAAAGTTCAGAACCAGTCGATAAAATCGCAACTTTTGGTTTAATGAAAACTTTCGGAGAAACAATATTTAAGGAAGCCATAACCCCAATTTCAGCATAACCAATTTTAGAATTTTTGGAAATAATTACATCATTTTTTTTATAAATTTCCCCAACAGGTCGGACTCCGAAACCAATTGAAACTCTTTCTTTGATGTAAAGTTTATTGCCAACAACTTCAACATTTTCTATCGGAATTAAAGTATCAGAGTTTTTTGGCATCACCGAACCTGTAAAAGTTTTAATCGCTTTTCGAGGTTTTAAAGTGGGAATTTGATTTAAATTACCTGCAGGATTGTCAAACTCCTCAATTTCAATAAATTCAAATTGTTGGTCTTTCGCCGAAATTGCAAAACCGTCTAAAGCAGAAGTTGGAAATTCTGGAGAGTTTGATTTTGCAATAATATCTTCAAATAAAACTCGATCAAGAGAATTTTGCAAAGGTATTTTTTCAAAACCTAAATTCGGTAAAGAAATATTTTTAAGTTTTGAAATCGATTCTTGGTAACTGATAAATTTTCTCATCTATTTTCCTATTATTTAATTAATTTTACTAATCTAAAACCGATACTTGCACTTTTCTGTTTTTTGTGATATTTGGCACGATTTGAACTTCTTAAATAATATTTTGTCGTTCTAAAATCGCCTCCTCGCATAGCTTTATAATCTCCGCTATAACTATTTTGACACCACTCCCAAACATTTCCATGCATATCATAAACACCATTTAAATTTGGTTTTTTCAGTCCAACTTTATGGATTTTGTCGAAACTATTTTTGTTAAACCAACTATAATCTTCTAATTTTCCATAAAGAAAACCGTAATCAAGATTTAAATCACATTTAGCAACATATACCCATTCCTGCTCAGTTGGAAGTCGATATTTTTGATTATCTCGTTTAGATAACCATTTTGCATAAGCTTGAGCATCTTCCCAAGAAATCCCAACAATTGGACAGTTTTCATCAAAACAGGAATGTCTATATTTTTTGCTTTTTAAATTGTTATACCATTCTGGATAATGGCTTCTCGTTGCTTCGGCAAATTCCATATATTCACCAACGGTAACTTCATATTTTCCAATATAAAAATCCGATTTTATGGTAACAGTTTTAACTGGCATTTCATCTTTATCGCCACGATTAGAACCATACCTAAAGCTTCCAGCTGAAATATGAACAAATTCTGTTTGATGTTGAATTTTAAAATCTTTCAGTTTTTTATCGATAAATTTAATTTCTAAAGTAACTAAAGCACCTGTTCTGTTTGTATTTGTTATAAAATATGGAATAACTTGAGCTTGTAAATAAATTTTTTCATAATCAACCTCATCGACAATATCTTTTATAATCTTCGAACCGTTGAAAATTGTTTCAATCCGTTTTGATGTTTTAAGAATTGATTTGTCAATATCTTTCAAAAGTTCTTTAACAATATTTTTAGTTTCCAAAACAGCATTAGCATGTTTTCGATCATACATTTCTGCACGGGCAAAAGTAATACTTTTTTTCAACTCAATAATATCTTTCTGGAGCAAAGTAAATTTATCTTCCAATATTGATAAATTCCGTTTTTGTTTTGAAAGATCTAAATTTAATTCGCTAATATCTTCTTGAAGAATTTGTTGATGTTTAGCAAGAATTTTAATTGTTTCTTGACGAGATTTAATTCTATTATTAATTTTTTTAATAAATGCCTTGTGATTTCTATCTAATTGTTTTATTACTTCTTCACTTTTTTTATTATGAATATCTATTTCGGTGATAGCTTTTTGAATTTTGCTAATTAAATTTTTTTTATCAAATTCCAAATCTGGATATTGAACGGTAATTTTTCTAACTAAATCTTGAATATCTTTTTTATCTCGAATTAAAATAATATATTGAACTTGCCAATTTGGATTTTGATATTCTTTAATTAATTTACCCTTTTCAAAAGGATAAACATCAACTTTTGTTCCATAAATCAGAGCTGAACGGGAACGGTTTTTTGTAAAAAATATTTTTATTGTTGTGTCCGAACTGTCGGAAATAGCGGTTCCCGATGAGGTCTCCCGAATTTCATAAGATAATTCTTTGTTATATTTTGCAATTGTTTCGACCAAAATCCCGTTAAGTTGTTGAATAGCTTCTTGATTAATTTTCTCAATCGCTTTTGCGACAAATTTATCTCGGCTTACAGAACGACGATTTTCTACAAAGGTTACAAAATAACCTTGAGTTGAAATATTTGAATTAAATCTTAAAACTCGATTAGCGAGGTTTTTCAATTTTCTTATAAACTCTTTTTCACTTTTTATATCAGCTTTTAATTGCTCCAATTTATTTGATTTTCGTTTAATCAAGTTTTCAATTGAAACAATTTCATCTTTCCGTTCTTTAATTTCTCGATTTAAATAGGAAGCATCAATCGATAATTTCAAAAGTTTATTTTTAAATCGGGCTTTCCGCTCTTCAAATTCGGAATTGATTTTGTTGTAAATCTCTTTTGCTTCTGAATATGGCAAAGAATCGTTATCAATCATTTCAGCGGTGATTTTATTTTTGATTTTTGAAATAACTTGAGTTAAATCATGAGTTTGAAACTTAAATTCCTCTGCAACAAGAAATTTAACAAAAAGCAACAAGATTAATATTTTTAACATTTTTAAACCTTATTTATGATATTTTTGATTATTATTTATTGACAAACCTCTATAAATTTGCTCAAATAAAACAAGTTTAGCAATTTTATGGCTCATCGTTAAAGGGGTTAAACTTAAATTGAAATTATTTAATTTTGTAAATTCATGAGGCAAACCAAAAGCTCCTCCAATAAAAAAATTAATTTTAGAGTGTTGATTTAATAAATCAGCAAATTTTTCAGTTGAAACTGTTTTGCCATTTGGGTTTAAAACAATATTAAATGTCTCTTGAGATAAATATTTTTGTAAAGCTTCAGAGTAGCTATTTTGAATTTCTTGGGTATTTCCAAGATTTTGTTTTTTAGCAATTTCCTTATTAAAAATCGGCACATCTTCAATTTTCGCAAATTTAGATGATATTTTTAAAAAATGGTTTTCAAGATTTAAATAATCATCTTTTTGCTTTTTTCCAATCCAATAAATTTTTATTACATTCATATTATTAATAAATGTAGTGAATTATCATCGCAGTTAAAATCCCAGCAACCAAACCTGCGAGAATATCATCGCCCATCACTCCTAAACCACCAGAAACATTTTTATCAATTTTTCCAATAACTGATGGTTTCCAAATATCAAAAATACGAAATAAAACAAAATTTAATATTATTGCAAGAATTACCTCATCTGAAAATTCTTTAATTTGTCCTGGAATTGAAAGCGAAAAAGCTAACCAAAGTCCCGCCAATTCGTCAATTACGATTATTTTTGAGTCGTGAGTTCCTGTTTCTTTTTCATATTGATTAATAGATTTAATAGCTAAAATCGTTATCAAAACTGTTAATAAAAAAAGTGTCAGTGGTGGAAAAAACATTAAAATAGCAATTCCAAGTGGAAGCGAAGCAATCGTTCCAACGGTTCCAGAGGCTTTTGGGGATAAACCACTAAAACCTACTGTTAAAAAAAATAGTCTAAAATCAAATTTCATAATTATTTTACTCCTTCGATAACTTCAGGAATTTTAACATTAAAATCAAAAAAATCTGAATAAAATTGTTCATTAGGGAATTTCTTAAATTGAATTGATGCGGCTCGGAAGTTTTTCGCTTCAAGGTATAAAAGTCCCAAAGCATATCTTGTTTCTAAATTCATTTTATTTCGCAATTTAGCCAATTCAAAAAGTGCAACTGCATTGGCATAATGTTTTGCTGCAATCGCCGAAACCCCAGCTAAAAACAGAGTTCGTGAATCTTTAACATTATATTCATCAATTAATTTATTGTAAAGTTGATAAGATTCTTCATATTTTCGATTATAAAGTTTTGTCAAAGCAAGAGCTTGAATAATTCCTCGAGGATTTTTAAGTTCAATTTTATAATTATGTTCAATATTTTTTTCTAGCGGTTGAAGTTGCCCTGTAAGAAGATTTAATTTAATAAACATTTCTTGGGTAATTCTTGCTCCATAATAAAAATCGTAAAGAGGCAATCGATTTACTTGAAAATGGTGAATTACTGTTTTTGAAAATTCTTTGATATCCAAATCCTTGAATTTAGAATACAAATAAAGCATATTCGCAAACAGATCTTCAGGTAATTTTCCTAAAATCCGCCGAGCTACTTTTTGATTAATTTCCCAATTTTCTGGATTTTCAATAATTGTCGTAATCAAATAAATAAAACCAAGATTAAACAAATCTTCATTTTCAGGACTTTTCAAATTATAGAGCCATTTTTGAAGAGCATTATAATTATCTTCTCTAAAATGTAGAAGTGCTAAAATATTTTTAATTTCTTGAGTTTCTAACTCCAACGATAAATTTTCTTTTAAAACATCTTCAAGTTTTGTAGTGTCCGCACCAATTAAATCTCCGCTTAAAAGTGCGAAAACACCAGAAAGATAATCCCTTGCATTTAAATGAAAACTCCGTTTAAAATGCTGATATGCAGATCTCATATCTCCGAGTTGAGCATAAGTCAAAGCCAAATCGTAATGCAAAATAGCATGTTTTGGATTTTTATCCGCCATATCTTGCAATATTTTATTAGCAATTCTAAGCCGTTTATTTAAAGCTTCTTTGACCGCTAAAATAATATTTTTATTAACATCTGAACTTTTTGCTCCACTTTTTAAATATTCAGTTGCGGTTTCAGTATCGCCGAGAGCAATATTTGCACTTCCTTTTTTAATTAAATTGATACTTTTTTTAGCATCAAAAATTTTAAAAGGTGCAAAATAGAAAACAAATTGATAATTTCGATATCGAACAAATTCTCTTTCTTTATGGAAAAATTTTTGAGCGGTTTGCACATCAAACATTGATTCCTTCAAAAAAAGTTCAAGTTGATAAGATTTATCAATATTTTTATCATAAACATCGGAGATTTGTTTTATTTCAGCACCACTACTTTGGATATTTCCGAGCTTCAAATCAACCAAAGAATGAGCATATTTTAATTTAAGAAGTTTAATATTTTTTGCAGTTAAATTACCTTCATATTCGATTGCTTCTTCGATATATTTTTTGGCAACATCAAGTTCTCCCATATTCGCATAAATAAATCCTAAAGCTCCAGTGTCTTTTTGAATTAACGATTTTTCAAGAGCCGTTGCACTTTTTCCATAATTTTCAAATAGTAGATTTACTCGAGCTTCCATCATATTTTTCTCATCATCAAAAAACTTAGAAGTTCGATGTTTCAAAGGAGCAAAAGTTTCAAAATAATAATTTTTGTAATATGCAATCAAGGCATAATAATAACTGTAAAGCGGTGAATCCAATTCTTCGGGCAAATATTTATAAGCTAATTTCAAATAAGCTTGAAATTTATCAGTTTTATTTAATTTTTTACTGCAAACTGCCGCATTAATCGCACTTGGAGTAATATGTTCTCGATTTTGGATTGCAATATCAAAAGCTTTAATTGCCTCTTTGCACATATTTTTTTTAGCTCGAGCAACCCCTAAATTATAATAAGAAAGAGAAGCATTGTAAGTTGCAATTCGTCCATAGAGTTTTAAAGCTTCTTTTTGATTTCCATTTTGATATAACAAATTGGCTTTTTGAACTAATTCTTCAACTTGCGAAATTTCTTCAGGTGTTGAAGCTGTTTTCGTATTTAAATTTGCAAAAATATCATAAGCTTCTGTTTTATTTTGTTCTTGATTGGGAACCTCATCGGTTTCATATTTAACGACATAAACTAAAATAATCACTAAAACAACGATTAAAGC
>OFDI01000160.1_pt1 | contig 10401 bp, 6 predicted proteins | sample 1520301 | NCBI WGS metagenome assembly OFDI01 (sample SAMEA3696446, study PRJEB22514) | metagenome | biome: water; feature: marine; material: hydrothermal vent | place: Pacific Ocean | collected 2014-08-12 | depth 1521 m
AGTATTAAAGATGCTAAGAAGATAATAAATGAATTTTTAAATGGATTACAGGATAATAAATACCATATAGACAATAAAGATAGTAATAAAAATAATAAAAATAACAACAAAAACATCGAAGAAGTGGATTTATTTAATGCAGTAAATAGAATTTTGGCAGAAGATATAATTTCAGGAGTGGATGTTCCTCCATTTGATAGGTCAAAGATGGACGGATATGCGGTGAAATCAGAAGATACCTATGACGCAGAGGAGGATAATCCGATTACATTAAAAATAATAGACAGTATTAAGGCAGGGGCTTATTCCACAAAAGAATTAAAAAATAATGAATGTATGGAAATAGCAACAGGAGCTCCCATACCAAAAGGTGCAAATGCCGTTGTAATGGTAGAATATACGGAAGTAGATAATAATAAAAATGTAAAAATTTATAGACCTGTTTCACCACATGAGAACATTCAATATTGCGGTAGCGACATAATGGCAGGGGAGCTCCTTTTAAGAAAAGACACACCACTATCACCAAGAGATATAGGAGCATTACCTTCAATTGGTAGGAGTAATATAAAAGTTTATAAAGAATTTATGGAACAGGAAAAATCAAAAATAAACATTGGATTAATATCCACAGGAAACGAGCTAATAAATCCAGATGGGCAATTATCTCTATATAAAATATATGATGTAAATACTTATACAATAGCTTCTTCAATAATTGAAAAAGGATGGGATTTTAAATTTTACGGCATAGTTAAAGATAATGAAGAGGATTTAAAAAATAGTATTAAAAATGCTTTACAGGATAATAATGACATTATCATATTAAGTGGCGGAACTTCCGCAGGTGTAGGGGATTTAACCTCCAAAATAATTGAAGAATTAGGCGGGGAAATATTAATACATGGTATAAAGATAAAACCGGGAAAACCAACTATAATTGGAAAAATAGATAATAAATTAATAGTGGGACTTCCCGGGTATCCTACCTCCTGTTTAACGATTTTTGATGTGCTGTTTAATGAAAAAGGTAATACAATAACAGGACTATTTCCAATTAGATATATGTCCTCAAAAGGAAGGACAGAATATTTACCTGTATCGGTGATAAAAGGAGATAAAGATAATAATAATTACATAATATATCCTATTACAAAGGGAAGCGGTGCCATAACTTCCTTAACTTATGCAGATGGATATATTGTAATTAACGAAAATAAGGAAATTTTAGAAAACGAAACCGTAGAAGTCCATTTATTTGGAAATATTAAATTTGGGCTCAATATAATCGGTAGTCATTGCATAGGAATTGATGAAATATTAAGAAAAGGGCATATTTTTGCCAAAACAATAAATGTTGGTTCTTTGGGTGGATTAATGGCAATTAAAAGGGGGGAAGCAGATATTTCAGGCATTCACCTATTGGACGAAAGGGCAAAAGAGGGAGAGGAGTCATACAATATATCATTTATTAAAAAATATAAACTTAAAGATGTGGCATTAATTAGGGGATATGTTAGAAAACAAGGTTTTATGTTTAGAAAGGAGCTCCCTGTAAATAGCATTGAAGAATTAATAAACAATATTAAAAATTACAAATTTATTAATAGAAATAAGGGGGCAGGAACAAGATTATTGTTTGATAAATTTTTAAAGGACAATAATATTAATAAATCAGAGATAAAAGGCTACAATATTGAAGCAAAAACTCATTCCGCAGTTGGGGCTTCTGTTGTTATGGGAAAAGCAGATATTGGAGTAGGAATTGAGACAATAGCAGAAAAATATGGACTAAAATTTATGCCTATTGGGGACGAATATTATGATTTTCTTATTAAAAAAGATAAATTAAATGATAAAGATGTTCAAAAATTCATTGATACATTAAAAACCATAGAATTGCCATTTAAGAAATCAGAAAACACTGGAAAAATAATATATGAATGTTAAAAAGATAAAAGAAGTTTAAAGTAATTAATATTTTAACTTCTTTTTCTTAATGCTACATAGGTTGTTAAGGATATTGTTAGCAATAAAGCAAGTAGGGAAATTGGTGTTCTTGTAGGTTGTGCAGGAGGTTGTGCAGGAGCTCCATAAAAACTATCTGGGTCCATCATTCTTATTAACGGTTCGGGAGCTTGACCTTCAATAAAATCAATAGTACTTCCACTAAGCGTTCCATTGGTAACATTTCGCATAATTTCATCGGTGTTATTTACCAATGGAGCAAAAAATATACAGCCCGAATTATTTAAATCTTCAAATGTCATTGTTCCATTTGCTAATTTTCCAATCTCTTCTGGTGTTAATGACCTATTAAATATTCCAACTCCTGACATATTTACGGATGCACCATTATCATTACCACAGGCAGGTCTGTTTGCTATGTATATTGGGTCTTCTTTTTTATAATCATATCCGTAATAAGGATATAAACTTAATGAGCCATTTTGTAATGGAGTTTCATCATATACTTTCTGCCCGTCTTTATATATTTGCACAGTGCCTTGGTTATAAGTTAAAGCAATATGTGAATATTCATCAGGAGTTAATTGAACATCTGTCGTAATCCCAGTCCAACTTTCTTTGTCTGTGTTTATGGCACATGCTATTTTATTATCGCTTGTTAAATATACTTCATAAGTTCCTTCCTTGTTTATTAACATGTCTCCATTACTATTTGGTGCTGTTGGAGCAACCCAAAAAGCCGTTGAAAACTGGTCGTTTCCATACATGCCCATATCTTCGTTATACTCCGCTCCCCCGTCAAATATCATTTCTGAATTATCTCCGTAATTAGAGACATCAGCATAAACCCCATTTAATAGTATCAAAAAGGCGGACATATATATACATATGTATATATTTTTCATATAATCACCATTATTTTTACATAGAAATACACTAAAATATATTTTTCTTGTTCATACTATATATTTTTTTGGTTTATTCGAGGTTTTCGAATAATTGTTAAATATAAAACCATTAAAGCCTCAAAATATCCTTTAAATCCATTCCCCTCATTATTTTATTTTTTATTGATTCTTCTTTTTTCTTTATGTTTTTAACATTTTCAATAATATTGTTTAGCTCTTCCTTTTTTATAATTGCTACACCGTTGCAATCTCCTACAATAATATCATTTGGATTTATTTGGACATTTTCAATTGTTATTGGTATGTTTATTTTTCCATAATTAAGCGGAGCTCCTGCATTAGGTCTAAAAGATTTAGAAAAAATTGGGAAGTTTAATTTTTGGAGCTCCTCAATATCTCTAACCGAGCCATTTATTATTACTCCTTTAACTCCTTTTATTTTAGCATTTAAGGTCGCCAATCCTCCCCATATTGCCCTATCATTTCCCTTAACATTTACCACTATTATTTTATTTTTGCTTTGAGCTATGGCTTTTATGGGAGCTCCCCAATCATCGTCTGTGGTATTTACAGTAATGGCTTCACCAATAATTAGCTTTTGAGCTGGATTTATGGGTTTAATATCTTTTAAAACCATTGCCCCAGCATCACATATATTGGGAACAGAGCTATTTTTTAGAGTTTTCATAAAATATCTCTCTATTTTATATATTTTTTTATTACATTATTACTATTATATTTTAATAATGAAAACAATTATTTGGTGCCTTCTTTTAATTCCTTAGCTTTCGCTTCAAGCCTTTTTATAGTTTCTTCAGAATCTCCGAACTCTTCTATTATTTTTACATAGGCACTACCTACAATAACTCCATCGGCACCATTATTTACAAACGATTCAACATGCTCCTTTTTAGAAATTCCAAATCCAACATAAATAGGGTTTTTACATACTTTTTTTGTATTTTTTAAGAAGTTCAAGGCTTCTTCTGAAACTCCCTCCCTAGTTCCTGTTGTCCCATAAACAGATACAAGATATACAAATAATGAACTTGCATCATCAATCTTTTTTAATCTTTCTTCTGTCGTGTTGGGAGCTCCGAGAAAAATCGTTTTAATATCATGTTTTTTACATATATTTAAATAATCTGTTGCATCTTCAACAGGTAAATCCACCACAATAAGTCCATCTCCCCCAGCTTCTTTAAGTGATTTTACAAAGTTTTCAACTCCTCTAAAATAAACTGGGTTGTAGTATGTCATTGCCACAACAGGAGTGGAGTTGGTTTTTTTGAATTCTTTTATTATGTCAAATACTTTTGAAACTTTCATTCCATTATTTAATGCCCTAATGTCTGCCTGTTGTATTGCACTTCCATCAGCCATTGGGTCGCTAAATGGTATTCCTAACTCTATAATATCGGAATACTTAGCAAGAGCCTTCATATATTTTATTGTTGCCTCTATATTCGGGTCACCTGCAACAATAAAGCTAACAAGTTTTTTATCCATTATATCCCTCGTTATATATTTTTATATAATAATCTATTAATAATATATATTAAAACTCAATAAAATTCATAACGGTATGTATATCTTTATCTCCTCTACCTGATAGATTAATAATAATTATCTCCTCTTTATCCATTTCTCTTGCAATTTTCATACCATGGGCAACAGCATGGGAAGATTCAAGAGCTGGAATAATTCCTTCCGTTTTCGATAGCATTGAAAAAGCATCAAGAGCCTCAACATCGGTAATTCCTGCATATTCCACTCTTTTAATGTCATTTAAATAGGCATGTTCGGGACCTACTCCCGGATAATCTAAACCTGCGGATATGCTGTATGTTTCGGCTATTTGTCCATCGTCATCTTGTAAAAATTTAGACATCATACCATGTAAAACTCCTTTTTTACCTTTTAATATGGCTGCTCCGTGTCTATCTGTATCAAGTCCTTCACCTGCGGCTTCAACACCAATTAATTTAACTTCTTTATCCTGTTTAAATTCATTAAATATACCTATGGAATTACTTCCACCACCAACACAAGCTACAATACTATCTGGAAGTCGTCCTTCTGCCTCTAATATTTGCTGTTTAGCTTCTTTACCAATTACTGACTGGAAATCTCTAACCATTGAAGGAAATGGGTATGGTCCAACAACAGAGCCAATAATATAATGAGTATTCTCAAAGGTTTCAACCCAATCCCTAAGTGCTTCATTTATAGCATCTTTTAATGTTTTTGAACCAGATTGGACGGCATGAACTTCCGCACCATGCAACCTCATTTTATAAACATTTAATTTCTGTCTTTCAACATCTACTGCTCCCATATATATTTTAGCTTTAAGTCCAAAGAGAGCTCCAACCATTGCCGTAGATAAACCGTGTTCTCCTGCTCCTGTTTCAGCAATAATTCTTGTTTTGCCTATTCTTTTAGCAAGTAGTGCCTGTCCTAAACTATTGTTTATTTTGTGAGCTCCCCCCAATAATAAGTCCTCTCTTTTTAAGTATATTTTTGCCCCTCCCATTTTTTTTGTAAGGTTTTCAGCAAAATATAATGGGGTTTCCCTACCAGCATATTGTTTTAAGTAGTAGTGGAGCTCCTCTTTAAATTCTGGGTCATCTTTATATTTTTTATATGCTTTTTCCAATTCTTTCAATGACGGCATAAGCACCTCGGGCACATATTGACCGCCATATTCTCCAAATCTATATTCCACGATACATCACCGATTATTTGTTAAATAAAATTTTATAATCATTTATTATAATTATTTTATTATTGTTTTAATTAATCTACCAATATGGTCATAATATAGTGGTAATATGCCTTTGTAATATATTACAGTAACATATATTGAGAATTCTTTATGTATCCGAACTACATCCTTAGGATATTATTTTTATAGGAGCTCCCACATATTTAAAAATTATTAAGTATGAGGTGGTGGTTTTGAAAGTTAGAGACATGTATGAGTTTAGAAAAAGGTGGGCTGAAGATTCTGGTGAAAGTTGTTCAGAAAAACTAATTTCTCATATTGGTTCAATTTATGACGATGAGTGTGGTAGAAGATTTAAAGGATACTTTGGGGTAGTTCATGGCGGGACTAAGGAGGATATTAAAAGTTTTTTAAAAAAAGAAATAAATTTAACTGGATCATACCAAGTAATTTATGAATTGATGCAGAATGCCAATGATTCTAATGATGATAAGGGAGGTGGTAAATTACTCGTGTATTATGATGATAAGTATCTTCTTTTTGCGAATAATGGTAAGCCGTTTTCAAAGAAAAATATAAGAGCAATTTGCAATGTTGGGCAATCTGATAAGAATAAAATTGAAAACAAAACGAGTAGTGGCGTTATTGGAAAATTTGGTATTGGGTTTAAACTTATTTATCACTTGGTGGGGGGAATAGAACAAATAATGAATTATGGAGCTCCAATAATTTTTAGTTGGAGTAGTCGGGATGAAATAAATGATTTTTTAAATTGTGAGGATTTTGAGACGGACAATATTGAGCACCCCGTTTTGTTCAAACCCGTTTTAACAGCAGTTCCAATACATGTTGATGAAGAAGTTTATGATTTAAAAGGAATTAAGAGAGTATTATTTAAAAAAGAAGATATTCTTGAGTTGAAAAACTTTATAGAGGAAAAGGGCATTAAAGATAAGTTAATGGAGTTTGATAGAGCAAGTTTATTCTTTTTAAAATTATCTGATAAACAGGTTATTAGTTTTGAAGAAAATTTAGAGAAACAAATAACCGAAATAGAAAATTCATTAATATTCTTAAAGTATTTGGATGAAGTTGTTATTGAGAGGAGCTCACACAAAAAGCCAGAGAATATAAAAATTTTCCCTGAAAGTGGTGAGTTATCAAAAGATATTGTTATTGCATACGGTTCATATAATGATAGTTTAAAGAATAGACCTAATATTTACAACTATTTCCCAGTTGCTGATGAGAGGCATGATTTAAATTTTATAATTCATGCGCCTGATTTTGAGATTGAGGCGTCCAGAAGGAGTTTGCAATGGGATAAAGAAGAGAATATTATAATTCTTAATAATGCTGCAAGATTGATAGAATGTGAAATGGAGAATAGGAAGATAATTATATCAAAGTATGAGGAATTATTATATACAATATTGAGTAGTGATGAGCCAAAAAAGGATGAAATAAAAGAGCACATATATGGACCATTAAAGAAATATGCTCTCAAAAATATCCCTTGCAAAGATAGCAGAGGCAGCGTATTGTTTGAAAGTGAGAATAAAGTTGTTATAAAGAATACAGAACTTAATGTTTATCCTGAGGAGTTGGGTATTGCTAAATATTGGTTATGTTTTGAAAATGAAAAATTTTATTATATTTTTAATCGTAAAATTGGAAATAAATATTCTATCATTGATTTAATAAATAATGGAGATACTGATAAAATTAATAATTGGATTAAAAAATTAAGCGATGACGAATATTTAAAATTTATTGGGGAACTAAATAAAAAATTAAGGGTGGAAAATACTAAACTTAAAAAAGAGATAAAATGGATTAGATTTGGAAAAGAGCATTTAAGTGTTAGTAATATTGAAGAAAATTATTCTTTATATTTGTCATCATTAGTGCATAAAAATATTAAAGAGGTCCTTGAAAATATAGGAGTTAAGTTTTCTAATGTTGATTTTAGCGAGTATGATGATATTTTGAAGATATTTTTTGGAAAATATGTGGAAACATATGTTAATACTATATTTACTTATGTAAATAAAAATACAACTGAAATATCTAAATTAACACCTATGGAAAAGAAAGATTTGTTTTTATGGTTTGAACATGAAAATTTAGTAAATAGTAAATTGAGGGAAATCAAATTATTCAAAAATAAAAAAGAAAATGTGATAGAATTACAAAGATTAATAGAACCAAATAAATACCTTAAATTTTTAAGAGATTTTGAAATTGATGATACTGAATATTTTGAAGAGTTAAATAACTATCTATGTAAAGAAAATGAAGTATTTAAATTTATAATTTTAAAAGATGAAAATATTAAGCATATCGCAAAATCTGTCCCAATGAGTGAAATTCGTGAATTTTATGAAAAACTTATGGAATATTATGATTTGGATAATCAAACTACTAATGAAGATATTGAAAAGTTAAAAACTAAAGAATTTATTTTAATTAAAATTTATGATAAAACACTCTTAAAATCACCTAATGAAGTAATAACAATAGAACCTAAGTTTCTCAAAGGCATAAATGTTGGAGTTTTAAATAAATGCTTTGAAAAATTCTTTGAGAAGTATGTTCCAGTTTGTGATGCGTTATGTGTTATATTCAATAATAGAAATGAAAGATTATACTATCAACTACAGTTTAAAGAGTTTAATAAAAATAATTTAATAACTGAGGATATTGAACTAACAGAAAGTGAAATGGAAGAATATCTAAAATTGTTAGCAAATTTAGGTGAAAAACTTAACTGTAAATATAATGTCATAAGGTGGGAGAATGAATTATAAATTTATTGAAGATGAAAGAATATTGTATTATAATGAATGTAATGAATGCCTGCGGGATATATTAAACAAGTATTATTATAAATTTTCAGAATTTGAGTTTTCGGATTTGGATATTGATATTATGAAAAAATTAGGTGTTAAAGTAGATATTGATGAAATAATTGAAGAGTTTTTAGATTCAATTGATGGTGTAGATATTAATGATTTGGAAAAAATGTTTTATTTGACTAAAAGTGAGAGCATCAAAAGGAAAATTTTTAACAAAGTTTTAACTAATACTGTGCAGTATAATGAACTGAAGAATAGGCAATTTCTATTGGATTTGTGGGAGTTTATTGGCGTAGATGATGTTTTAGAGTATGTTGGATTATTGGCAAAGTATGGTATTCTTGTGGATAGGGATTTTGCTGAGGGAGTGTTGGAAAAGGCTAGTATAAAGAATAATAAATTATTTGACAAGTTTGTATTAGAAAAATCAAGTGATGGGTTCATATTTAAGAATATTAGTGATAAAATTACTTACATTCCACTTAACAGTCACTTGAGTAATATATTAAAAAACTATGGTAATTTTGTTGAATTTCCGATTGATAAGTTTGATAAACTTAAAACTGATAGGAAAAAATGGGGAAATCTTGGAATTTATTGGGATCTAATATATATCATTGAGAAATTGTTAGAAATAAATCCGTCTTTTGGTGATTTAATATATATTGCAAAAGGAATTAATGATAAATATAAAAAGGTCCTAAGTGATTTAAAAGAAAAAAATGCAGATAATAAGAAGATTTACAATTATAAAGCATTGATTGAGCGAGTAATTTCTAAATACATTGGAAAATTAAAAGAATGTGAAAATAAGTTGGATTTAAGCGAATTAGAACTTATCGATACAAATCCAATAAAAAATATTTTAGAATTTTGCAAAAATGCTAATGAACTAAGTGAAATTAGGGACATTTTAGAAATAGATAATACTCCATTAAATAACTACTGTCTTATAAAGAAGAATAAAAAAATAGAATCCCTTTCTGTTAATATTAAGCCACTTCCAAAAGATATGAGGAATAAATTGGAAAAAATTCTAAATAATGATATTGAAAAACTTGTACCACATATAGATAATGATAGGATTTATCATGAACTAATGAATAACAACAACTTTAAAATTGATGATTTAGTTTTTATGTTAGGGTATGAAAAGGACAACTTCAAAAAATTACCTGAGGATATTAAAAACAAAAGTACATATAATAGAATTAAATGTGATGCCCCTTATTATGCAGAAGAATACTCTTTTATTAGTGAAAAATATAATCCAATTATTCGTTGTCGGGATGATATTAAATCATTATTCAAAAAATTAAATTTAGACAAAAATTCCCAATTTAAGATTGAAGATACACTTATATTCTCAAAATACCTAGTATTTGATGAAAATGGTAATATTTATCATTTAAAAAAGGATCTTGATGATAATGAGAGAAATGAATTAATTGAATTCTTATTCAAAAAGTCAGAAGTAAAAGACAAAGAAATAAAAGAAAAATGTCTAAATAAATTAATAGAATTATACAAAAACAATCCGTTAGAAATGGATTTTAACGATAAACATGTTGAAAACTACATTGGATTGTGCTATGGTTTAGCTAAACTTGATTTATTGAAAGAAACACTAACCTTTAATGGGATTAAAATAAATGAATATTGGGTTGATGAAAGAGACAATTATGTCAATTTGAATATCGATTTTAAGGTAATTAGGGAGAGTGATTGGACTAAAATAGTAGAGTATTTAAAATCTATGGATTTAGATAATAACGAAATAGACAAAATCTTTGATAAAACTAAAAGATTACATGATTATGCGGTATATCAAAACTTAACAAAGTCGATAGATTCCAGGGAGTTTTCTTATATGATTTAAGATTTATTTTTAGCCATGAGCGTAAAAAAGATACTCATAAAACTATATTGTTTGATAAAA
>OFDI01000163.1_pt1 | contig 10291 bp, 9 predicted proteins | sample 1520301 | NCBI WGS metagenome assembly OFDI01 (sample SAMEA3696446, study PRJEB22514) | metagenome | biome: water; feature: marine; material: hydrothermal vent | place: Pacific Ocean | collected 2014-08-12 | depth 1521 m
AGCATAGGCCAGCTTTAACAGGGCATGGGCGGCCTTGTGATGTTTGGGAAATTTCTGGACAACCTGTTTAAAGGTGAGAATTGCCCTGGCAAACTGGTTCTGATCATAATAAGTTTCGCCTATCCAATAAAGGATATTTGGCATAAGTTTTGTTCCCGGGAACTTATTTTGAAGCTTAAACAATAATTGTCTGGCCTGTTCTGGTTTATTTTGCTGGATTAACTCCAGTGCCTTTTTGTATAAATCCTGCTCGTTGTCTTTATCCGCCTTATTTTCTGATCCAGGGGAAATTATTTCTTCCTGTACCTCTTTATCACCATTTTTATCAACTCGAATTTCATTTTCATCAGGCTTCCCGGCATTTTGTTCCGGGAAACAGGGAGTGGTTGCATTTTGTTGTAATTTTAGCAGAGTTTTCTCGATATCTGAAACTCTGTTTTCGAGCCTGGCCAATCTTGCCCTGGCGTCTTCCTGGCTGTTTTTAAAATTTAGAAAGTTTTCTTCCAGAACTTCCAGTCGCCATTCTTTGCTTTTGGGCCACATTTCTGCACAACCACCAAGTAGAAAAGAAAGGAATAAAATAGAGATCAGAGGCTTAAGCATGCCATCCTCCTTAATTGTCTTCAAAAAACCTTTTATATAATCAAGTCTATAAAATCAAATATTACAATCTTGCAAGATGTTTTTTTTTTAAGTATAAGCTTAACTGAGAAGCTCTGGAGTGGAGGAAAAAATGTTTTTTGAATACAAAATAAGTCTGGGTTTGATTGCGCCATCAGGGATGGTCTTTGTTCTTGCCCCTTTAGGTGGGCTGGTTATGGCCTGTTTGAGCGAGGTTTCTGGAACTTTTAAGAAAAAAATTTTTCTGGATAAATTTGCCTGGCAAATGTCTCGTTTAGCCACGATTCTCACTCTGGGTTTGTTTTTGACGTTTGTTATACTGGGAGCGGGCAGTTATTTTTTAGATCTTCCTTTTTCTGGTCTAAAAAAGCAAGCACAGGATTTTTTTCTGGTTGCGGGCGCTCTCCTGACTCTGTCAGCGATATTGCTTGTTTTTTATTGGAGTTTATGGCAAAAATTGAAAAAGAATAAAGGCATCCATCTTCTTCTTGGCGTCCTGGCTGTCTGTTGCCTGAAGATATTTCTTGTTGTCCTGATTTTTGCTGGTTATTTCCAGGCCGCGCCTGAGGCTGTAGCGCAGCAAATTTTTATTGCAGGTTTTCCTCTTCCCCCTCTTACTTCGCTAATTTATCCTCTTGGTCTCCAGACCCTTATTCTCTCTGTGACGGCAGGGGCAAGTTTGGCCCTGCTTTATTTGCTGCTCAGACGCAACCTGGATGATTTTGGCCGGGATTATTATCGTTATGTGGTCATTCTGGCAATAAAATGGCTTGTTGTTTCTCTGTTTTTGTCTTTCCTGCCGTGTGTCCGGGTATATTTTTTGCTTGGAGAAAAAATACTGGTCTCAAGCTTGTATTTACCAGGGGGCGTAATTGTGGCCAGCTTTGTTCTGATTGTAATTTTAAGCACAGTGTTGATAAAAAGCAAACAGCCCCTGCGTTTAAAAGGAGTGATGGTCTGCTGTTTTTTGCTTGTCTGGCTGCTTTTTGCCGCCAGGCTTGTTTCCTATTTTGAGCTTGCCAATGTATCGCTGGGCAAAGAGTATTTTCATACCTTTGTCCACAAAGAGTGGCTATAGGTGTATTTTATTAAAACAAGAGGAGGGGATATGCTGAAGCAATTAAAGTTTTCTACCAAAACCTACGCCGGCATTGTTGTCATTGTCTTGACGACTATTGTCCTGATGGGGGCCATTAATTACTGGCGGATGAGTAGTGCGCTGGAACAACTGGGCAGGGAGTATATCTCTTCGACTCTGGAAAGGGTGCGTGATGCCCTGTCCATGCAAAATGACATTACCCAGACCAAGATTAACTCGGACCTTGGCCTGATGGATATGCTGGTGCGCCCCATTGGCTCATTTCACCTGGATGAAAGTGAAATGATAGAGATGACCATAGTCAATCAGATTACCAAAGTCTCTGAGAGGGTCAGAATTCCGACGCTGAAAATTGGTAATATGAAAATAAATAATAATTTTGAGCTGGTTGATAAAGTACAACAGATGGTGGGCGGAACAGCCACTATTTTTCAGGTTTTGCCCGGTAAACTCCTGCGAGTTTCCACTAATGTAAAAAAGCTGGATGGCTCAAGGGCAGTGGGTACATATATTCCATCTTCTTCGCCTGTATATCAGACAGTAATGTCAGGCCAGACTTTCAGAGGCAAGGCTTATGTGGTCAATGCCTGGTATCTTACGGCCTACAAACCCATGCGTGATCCTTCTGGCAAGATTGTGGCCGTAATCTATGTGGGCAGAAAAATTATGACACCGGAATTGAGAAAGGTTCTGGAAAAGGTCAATGTTAATGGCAAGGGTTATCTGTTTGTCTTTAACTCAAAAGGTGAATTTTTATATCACCCCAGTGCTAAAGTAATGCGAATGAATATAAAAGACTTTTCCTTTGGTCAACAGATGTTGCAAACCAAAGATGGATTTGTTGAATATATATGGAAAGGAAATAAAAAGATTTCAGGCATCAAATATTTTAAACCCTGGGATTGGTATTTTGGCTGTGGCTTGTTGAAACAAGAGATGTTTTTTGGTCTGGATAAGGTATTGCTTTCTTCAACCGGTATAAGTGCAATTATATCCTTGTCGCTTTCTGTTTTGCTGGCAGTTATTCTAATTACAAATATTAATAAAATTATGAAAAAAGTGGCCACTGCATGTCGTAAGATTGCAGAAGGACATTATGAGATACGTATTGACTATTCAGCATATGACGCTATTGGTGAAACAGTGCATGCCGTACATGAGCTGGCTCGTAGTATCCGGGATAAAATTTTTATTATGGAATCCTTTCGTGATGGTATTTCAGTGCCTTTGTTTAGTGTAGATAACGATCGGATTGTACGTTTTGCCAACAAGGCCATATGTGACCTGACAGGTCATGCTTCAGACGAAGTAATAGGCAAGCTTAAAGGCTATGAGATGATGAATTATCCGTCTCTGGATGTGTGTCAGGTATGTAAGCCCATTGCAGAGATAGTTTTACCCCAACGCCGGGCCTGGGAAGGTGAAGTGACTTTTCACCATCGTAATGGTGAAGAAAAACAGGCCCTGGTGGTGGCCTTTCCCATCAAGGACCGTAAAGACCAGATTTTAGAAGTGGCCATTATGCTCCAGGATATTACAGAAATCAAAAAGAATCAGGAAATAATGGCCAGACAGGCTGAAACATTAAGGTCAACTGCTCAGGCAATTAACGAGATTACCGATTTGATGGCATCTGCTTCTGACGAGCTTTCTGCCCAGATTGATGAGACAGCCAGAGGCGCGGATTTGCAAAAACAGCGTGCAGCAGAAACGGCAACAGCAATGGAAGAAATGAACTCTACGGTTCTGGAAGTGGCCAAAAATGCTTCCCATGCAGCAGAAAGCACTGAAGCTGCCAGACAAAATGCACTGGATGGCGAGAAGGTAGTTCAGGAATCCATCAGGGCCATTAAAGAGGTGCAAAATCTTACCAATCTGGTGAAAGAAAATATGAATCAACTGGGTCAAAAAGCCGAGAATATCGGGCAGGTGATCAATGTAATATCTGATATTGCTGACCAGACCAACCTCCTGGCCTTGAATGCTGCTATCGAGGCGGCCAGGGCAGGTGAGCATGGCCGTGGATTTGCTGTGGTTGCTGATGAGGTTAGAAAACTGGCTGAAAAGACAATGGCAGCGACCAAGGAAGTTGGTGAGGCCATAGCCTCTATTCAGGGTGATGTGGCCAAAAATATTGAAGATACTGACAGAGCTTCTCAGGCTGTTGAAAAGTCAACTGAACTTGCTGCCAACTCTGGTAAGGCATTGCAGGAAATCGTTCATATAGCTGAAGCTAACGCGGATCAGGTACGGGCCATTGCCACCGCGGCTGAAGAACAATCAGCTTCCAGCGAACAAATAACAAGGGCAGTGGAGGAAATAAACAGAATTTCCGCTGAGACCAGTGAAGGTATGCAACAGGCTGCTCATGCCATTGCCGAACTGGCTGAACAGGCGCAAAAGTTGAAAAATCTGGTGCAGGAAATGCAGAAGTAGGCAACCTTATTAATAAAGAGGAAGTCAAGAAGAAAAATGCGCCTGCAAAAAGCTCCTTTTTTGCAGGCGCATTTTTCAGGATTTAACTGCTTTTTAACATTTCTATCCATTCTCTAAAATGTTTACATTTCTCAAGCATTATTTCCAGGCCTGTTTCTTCAGCAATGCTTATTCCATCAACAACTTTTGAGTATCCAGGAACTATTTTTTTAATACGTTTAGAAGGTGCTGTTTCAGCACCATCATCAATTTCTTCTGGATTAGAAAATCTATTTAATATTTCATAGAACTCATTTTTTTTGTCAGGAAAAGTTATTTCAAAACCTCTTATATCTGAGAATAAAAGTGCCTCAAATTCGTGAATTTGAATGTAAGGTATAAATTTATAACTGCCAATATCTTCTTTCCATCTTGTTTCAAGATATTTAACTTTAGTGTAAACATCTCTGCCAGGTAATGTTTTTGTTCCTGGAAAATCGTCAGGCAGTCTGTAATAATCTACCATTGTTGTTACTCGATGACAATCTCCATTCCTGATAACCCTTTCAATATCACGTTTTATTTTGCCATAACTTGTTAATCCCCCTTTATATTTTTTGTGAGGAGTTCGGCTGGTAGCAATCAAAATTGGTTTAAGATATATATTCAAGGGCAAAAAATATTCACTGAGAATATTTTTTACAAAATGTTCTTCTGTGTCGCCTTCTACGATAATATAAATTGTTCGGCTCACTTTTTATGGCCTTCCTCCAAGAATATTTTTTTCCCATAGCTCTCCCAGGGAATAGTCCTCCAGCCAGTGTTCCAGGTCTTTTTGATCCACTCTTTTGAACACAGATTGTTTATCCTCAACATCCACCACAATAATATCTTCTGGCTCAAAATGGCTTATCAAGGTGGTTGATTGAGTGGACATTATAATTTGCGTTTTCTGAGATACTTTTTTTACAAGTTCAGAAAAGAGTGTAATAGCTGCCGGGTGAAGCCCAAGCTCAGGTTCATCAATGAGAATGGTTGATGGTAAAAGATGTTCAGGCTGTAAGAGAAGTGTCAGCAGGCAAAGCATTCTTAAAGTGCCATCTGATAGGTGAGAAGCGTTAAAGTATTCATCAGACTCTTTGTGTTTCCATTCCAATTTTATGAGTGCAGGGTTTAATCTGTCAGGCTCCAGGACAAATCTATCAAAAAATGGTGCGACTCTTCTTAAATTTCTCTCTATTTGTTTAAAATTACTTTCATGTCTCTTTTGAAGGAAAAAAAGAAAAGCCGGTAAATTGGCAGCATTATATCTGAAAAATTTATTATCGTCTATTTTTGATGCCCTTTTCATTGGCGATTCATTACTTGTATCATGAAAATGATATACTCTCCATGTTTTCAATGAGTTAAAAACATAATATGATTTACTTCTACGATGGCCATGAGGACTTTTCTTTTTAGATTCTTCCTCAAGTTTACTTTCTTTTTGGTTCATATTGATAATATCTTGAGACCAGGTTCCAAAATCCGTATAGAATGAAACCATTTCATGTACAAAAAATAGATTATCCTCTTTGTCTGGAGAAAGTCTAAAATGATATTTATTGCGATCAAATCGCAATTCACCACAAATATATTGAGAATTTTTTCTTCCAAAATATAAAAGACTATTTGCTCCTCCTTCCATCATTACATATTTTTGAAATTCATTTTCAACAAATGAATTAAGCATTTTAAAAAAAGATATAAAATTAGATTTCCCGACACCGTTTGCACCAATCAGTATATTAATATTTTTCAATTTTAAATCTACTTTTTTTATGGATTTAAAATTTTCTATAACAATTTGATCTACTTTTCTTTTTTCCATTTTAATTCCTGACTTAACTGATTTAACTGAGTCGCCTGCAAAAAGTCGAAACTCGCAAATTACAGATGGCGGGGACCACAACGCTCGCTATCGCTGTTCGCCTGTCCCCGCACGGAAAAATTTACTTTTTGCAGGCGACTCTTTTCAGGCGCATCTGGCTATGTTTGCTGCAAAAGTGACTGTGCATGTGTCAGTAGTTCTTTTTTTGTTGGATATTTGCCACAGGAAAATTGGTTTTCAGGACAATAGCCGAGGTTTTTACATTGTGGTCCTACTGCCTTGAATATGGCAGGTAGCTCCTGTTTTAAGATTTCATGCACCTGCCTGGCCAGATTTCTGGTTTCCCATTGCGCACGTTCACATAGTCTTAATCCTAAAAAGTGAATGAGTTCTCTACAATTCATGGTAAAAATTAATTGTGTTTCAGTTGCATTGGGTAAGACAAATCTGGCGTCTTCTTCAGGAATCCCCGCAGCTACTAATTTCTGGTAAGTTTCTCTGGCCTGTTCCATGAAGTTAAGAAAAATTTTTTCAGCTTTTGAGTTCTTTTTTATTGAGGGAGGCGTGATAAATGTAAAATTATTTTCATTCACGTATCTCTGACTTCTTTGTGAAAATGATGCAATTCTGTGTCGCGTTAATTGCTGACTTGAAATGCGGGAGTATCCAGTAACTGCAAACGTGAAGGAAACATGCTCTATAGGGCTGTGATGAGATGTTTGAATGAGTTTTTTGATAAAGTCTTCCTGTACATCTTTGTTGTCAGATAAAAAAGTCTCCCATAACTGAGGGATGGAATGTGGCGAATAACATTGACGAAAAGCAGCATAGATTAAAGGGATTGGATTTTCTGTTTTTGATAATAGTTTTACTTGCAGCATGGTTTTATCCTTTTTTATAGGTTATTGTATAGGATAATTGTCAAAATGGAAGAGGCGGTTGTTGTTGAGGATAAATTTTTAAGTGTTCATACGCCTTTGGCGTGGCCACCCTTCCTCTGGGAGTTCTTTTTAAAAATCCGCACTGGATAAGATAAGGCTCATAGATTTCCTCAATTGTGCGCACTTCTTCGGAAATAGCAGCAGCAATTGTTTTTACGCCCACAGGACCGCCGCCAAATTGATGGATAATACATTCCAGAATTTTGCGGTCCATCAGATCAAGACCATTATCATCAACATCCATACATTCAAGTGCCCTGGCAGCTACCTGAGCGTTAATTTGTTTATGCCCTTTGACCAGGGCAAAGTCTCTTACCCTGCGCAAGAGTCGATTGGCAATACGGGGAGTACCGCGTGATCTTCTCCCGATTTCCAGCGCTCCATCGTCAGAAATTGCCACTTTTAATATACTGGCTGTCCTTTTGACAATCCGGGCCAGCTCTTCCGGGGTATAAAATTCTAATCTGCAAATAACTCCAAAACGATCCCGGAGCGGTGAGGTGAGCAATCCTATGCGTGTTGTTGCTCCGATAAGGGTAAATGGTTCCAGATCAATCTTGACTGTTCTTGCCCCTGGGCCCTGGCCAATAATCAAATCCAGTTTGAAATCTTCCATGGCCGGGTAGAGAATTTCCTCAACAGCAGGGTGCAAGCGGTGTATTTCATCAATAAAGAGGATGTCATGTCTGTTGAGACTGGTGAGGACCGCTGCCAGGTCTCCACTTTTTTCAAGGACAGGGCCGGAAGTGCTGACAAGGTTAACTCCCAGTTCACTGGCCATGATCCGGGCCAGGGTTGTCTTGCCCAGACCAGGATTACCATAAAGCAGGGTATGATCCAGTTGCTGTCCACGTTCCCTGGCGGCTTGCAGATAGATTTTAAGGTTCTGGCAGACATCAGTCTGGCCAATGAATTCGTCCAGGCTCCCGGGACGAACGCTTACGTCGCTTACGCCGCTTACGCCGCTTACGCCGCTTACGCTATTTTCTTCCATTTTAACTACCAGTTTACCTGTATTTATTTAAGGCGTTTGTTTTGTCTTTTTAACACTTCTCTGATGAGTGAGGCAACATCCAGGTCTGGTTCTCTGGCCAGAACTTCAGTAATGACAGGTATAATTTCCTGGGAGTTATATCCAAGTGAGAGCAGGGCTGCCACAGCATCGTCGAAAACAGAAGGAGAAGACGCTGTTTGCGTTTTTGGAGTAGTAGCGGCTGGCATAAATTGCAATTTATCTTTTAGATCAAGTAAAATACGACGGGCTGATTTAGCGCCAATGCCAGGTACAGCAGTTAGTCCTTTTTCATCTTCTGCCGCTACCAGTTGACTGAGCTGGGCAGGAGTAAAGCAGTTCAGCACGGCCAGACCGAGTTTAGGGCCGAGTTTGGGGATGCCAAGTAAAATAGCAAAGGTGTCTCTCTCTTCTCTGGTAAAAAAACCATATAAGTCCAGAGTATCTTCCCGTATCACAGTATAAATATATATTTCTACCTCCTGATCCGTGTCAGGCAGGTGTTGCATGGCTCTGGGAGAAAAAAAGACTTCATAACCAACTCCGCCTGGCGTGAGAACGAAACAGGATTTTTCTCCTTTGAAAATAATTTTACCCTTGAGATAAGCGATCATAATTTGTGTCTTCTTATTTTCTCAACTTGCTCAATTTGTAACGCTAATTTGCGCTGATTTAAATGGGCTATGGCCACGGCCAGAGCATCGCTGGTATCTTTGGCCCATTTTTGTCTGCAATTAAGAAGCTGGCCCACCATAAAGGCTACCTGAGTTTTATCAGCCCGGCCCGCTCCAACCAGAGATTTTTTTATTTTTGTGGGTTCATAAGAAAACACTGGTAATTGTTGGGCAGCGCAGGCTACTAATGCTGCCCCTCTTGCCTGCCCCAATTTTAAGGCCGCACTGGAATTAAAGGCTGTAAAGACTTCCTCTACTGCGGCTTCATCAGGTCTGTACTTTTCAATTAAACTAACTAACCCGGTAAAAATATATCCTAAACGCCCGGCTAAATCTTTACTCGGGCCTGGCCGGATGGTCCCTGCATCCACCAGAATCAGCTGACCGGAAGTCTCTCTTACAAAACCATAGCCTGTGCATCTGGAACCCGGATCAAGGCCCAGAACCAGAATGTCATTTCGACTTGGCTCAGTAACCTTTTTTTTGTTCAATGTTTTATGTTCTCCGCTTTCTCCCATTTAACCTTCCAATTCTTTTAGCAACTCATCAGGCAACTCAAAATTGGCATAAACATTTTGTACATCATCATGATCATCTAAGGCTTCATAGAGCTTTAACAATTTTCTGCCAGTTTCCATATCTACACTGACTGTATTTTGGGCCACATAAGTTAATTCTGCTTCAGTATATGTTATTTCTGCCTGATCATAAGCCTCTTTCACAGTATTAAAATCTTCTGGCGCGCACCTGACCTGCCATACTTCACCATCGTCAATTACGTCTTCCACGCCTGCTTCCAGACCAACCTCTAACAATTGATCCTCATCATACTTATTCTTTTCAAAGGAGAGGACGCCTTTTTTTTCAAACATCCAGGCCACACAGCCGGATTCTCCCATTGAGCCACCATTTTTACTCAATATATGGCGAACTTCTGCAACTGTTCTGTTTTTGTTGTCAGTAGCCGCATGAATAAGCAGGGCCACTCCGCCAGGCCCATAACCTTCATAAACCACTTCTTCGATGTTTTCTGCGGCCAGTTCTCCTGTACCTTTTTTAATGGCTGTTTCAATCTTGTCTTTGGGTAAATTTACGCTTTTGGCCTGCTCAATGGCTGCTCTGAGCCGGGGATTGGCCTCTGGATCGCCTCCGCCCATTTTGGCCGCCAGCATTAATTCTTTGGTCACTTTGGTGAAAATTTTCCCCCGCCTGGCATCCTGTCTGCCTTTACGGTGTTGAATATTATGCCATTTACTATGTCCTGCCATCTATTTCCTCCTTTTCCCCTTTATACCCAAGTCCCACCAGAAACATTTCTTTGCTCTCAGCCCTGGAACTTCTGGGTTTAAATTGTTTGACCTTTGTAAAATATTTTTTCATCTCCTGTACCAGATTTTGCACATCTGGCCCTAAAAATATTTTGGCTACAAAATTTCCTTTTATTTTAAGCCACTTGCGGGCCAGATGCAAAGCCTGTTCAGCCAGGTTATATGATCTGGCCTGATCAGTAAATTTGATGCCGGTTGTCCTGGGAGCCATGTCGCTGATGACCAGATCAAATGGAGCGTATTGTTTTAAAATCTCCTGTAAATCAGCATCAGAAGGGGTGCATCCGCTGGTAGCGGGATAATCGTCTGCTGTCAGGATTGACTTATCGCA
>OFDI01000170.1_pt1 | contig 10167 bp, 10 predicted proteins | sample 1520301 | NCBI WGS metagenome assembly OFDI01 (sample SAMEA3696446, study PRJEB22514) | metagenome | biome: water; feature: marine; material: hydrothermal vent | place: Pacific Ocean | collected 2014-08-12 | depth 1521 m
TAAATATTATATTTTAACATATTAAGGTTAATTATGCAAAAAAATAAAAATTATGCCGTTTATTCTGGAACTTTTGATCCTATAACCATAGGTCATTTAGATATTATTCAGCGGGGCTCTAAAATCTTTGATAAATTATTAATTGCCGTCGCAGAATCAAATGAAAAAAATACCATGTTTTCTTTAAATGAACGAATTTATATGATAAAAAATGCTACTAAAAATTTTCAAAATATTGAGGTTAAACCCTTTAAAACCCTATTAGTTAATTTCTTACAGCAGGAAAAAATTAATACTATAATTAGAGGAGTCCGAAATACTATTGATTTTGAATATGAAAAAAGCATGGATTTAGCAAATAAATCTCTTGATCAAAATATTGAAACAATCTTTTTTAACTCCAAACCTGAAATGGAATTTATTAGCTCTTCGGTCGTTCGAACTATTTTAAATTATAACGGTGATATTTCCCATCTTGTCCCAAAAGAAAATTTACAATTTATTATTAAAGGCAAAAAATGATAATTCGTTCTAAAGCTCCTCTTCGACTTGGTCTTGCAGGTGGAGGAACAGATCTAAACAATTATTGTGATATTTATGGTGGCTATGTTTTAAATGCCACAATTTCACTTTTTACACATTGCACAATTCAAACAACTTCCAATAATCAAATTATTTTTCATAGTGTTGATTTAGGAAAAAAAGTAACAATTAACTCTGCAAAAGAACTATCTTTAAACGGCGATTTAATTCTTTACAAAGGAATTTATAATCGAATTATTAAAGATTTTAATTTATCTCCGTTAAGTTTTGTTTTAACAACTTATTCTGATGTTCCAAATGGTAGCGGCTTAGGTGGAAGTTCAACTTTAGTTGTCGCCATTTTAAAAGCTTTTGTCGAGTGGCTTAATTTGCCATTAGGCGAATATGATATTGCAAAATTAGCTTTTGAAATTGAACGAGAAGATATTGGAATTGTCGGTGGTGCCCAAGATCAATATGCAGCAACTTTTGGAGGATTTAACTTTATTGAATTTTATAAAAATAAGCATGTAATTGTTAATCCTCTCAGAATTAAAAATTGGATTATTAATGAACTTGAAGCTTCGATGGTTCTTTATTTTACCAATATTCAACGAGAAGCAACTCAAATTGAGCATGAAAAACAAGCTTTAATCAAAAATCAAAAATCTATTGAAGCAATGCATGAAATTAAAAAAGATGCCCAAAAAATGAAAGAATATCTTTTAAAAGGTGATATTAAAAACTTCGCTGACATTTTAGGAAAATCTTGGAAAGCTAAAAAACAAGTTAGTAATTTAGTTTCAAATCCTGAAATAGAAAAAATTTATTCAATTGCAGTTCAAACTGGTGCTTTTAGTGGAAAAGTTAGTGGAGCCGGAGGCGGTGGTTTTATGTTTTTTATGATTCAACCAGAAAAAAAATATCAATTAATTCAAAAATTAAACCAAGAAGCTGGAAAAGTTTTTCATTTTCACTTTATTTTAGATGGAACAAAAGGTTGGAAAATTTATAACTAATAAAATTAAAATATAAATTTGAAAAAATGGCAGGCCAGGAGGGACTCGAACCCACGACACTCGGTTTTGGAGACCGATGCTCTACCAACTGAGCTACTGACCTATAAATAATTTAAAAAATATATAAAATTAAAAACCCCCAACTCTGCGAACCAAGTCAAGGATTGCTGAAAATACAAAATCAGCCATATTAATAATCATATCGACCAAAATAAAAAAACTTTAACAATTTAGATAAAAATCTAACTAAATTGTTTAGAATTTATTTTTAAAGTTTAGCCTCTTTATGAGTAGTATGTTTTTTACAAAATTTACAATATTTATTTGCAGTAAATTTAGCTGCATGAGTTTTTTTATTTTTTGTTGTGTGATAATTTCGTCTCGAACATTCCTCACAAGCTAAATGTATAATTTCTCTCATTTTTAAACACTACTTAATAATTTTAGTAACAACTCCAGCACCAACAGTTCTACCACCTTCTCGGATAGCAAACTTGGTTCCAACTTCAAGTGCAATTGGATTGATTAGAGTTGCATTAATTTTTAAGTTGTCCCCAGGCATAACCATTTCTACACCTTCTGGAAGAGTAATTGTTCCTGTAACATCTGTTGTTCGAACATAAAATTGAGGTCGGTAACCATTAAAGAATGGTGTATGTCGCCCACCTTCATCTTTGCTAAGAATATAAACTTCAGCTTCGAATTCTGTATGAGGGGTAATTGAACCTGGCTTACAAAGAACTTGACCTCTTTCAACATCATCTTTTTTAATTCCTCGAAGAAGAACACCACAGTTATCACCAGCTTGACCTTCGTCCATTTCTTTTCGGAACATTTCAATACCAGTTACAGTAGTTTTTTGAGTTTCTCGAATACCAACGATTTCTACTTCTTCGTTAAGTCGAATCACACCTCTATCAATTTTACCAGTAACAACTGTTCCCCGACCTTGAATTGTGAAAACATCTTCAATTGGCATCAAGAAATCTTTATCAGTGTCTCTTTCTGGCTCAGGAATATAAGCATCAACTTCTTCCATTAATTTAAGAATTTTTTGAGACCATTCCCCAATTTTACCAGCTTTTGCTTCTTCCAAAGCTTGGAAAGCAGAACCAACAACGATTGGAATATCATCTCCTGGGAATTCATATTCACTTAAAAGTTCTCGAATTTCCATTTCAACTAATTCAAGAAGTTCTTCATCATCAACAAGGTCTTCTTTGTTCATGAAAACAACAATGTAAGGAACACCAACTTGTCGAGATAAAAGAATATGCTCTCGAGTTTGAGGCATAGGACCATCAGCAGCAGAAACAACTAAAATTGCTCCGTCCATTTGAGCTGCACCAGTAATCATATTTTTTACATAGTCAGCATGACCTGGACAATCAACATGAGCATAATGTCTATTATCAGTTTCATACTCAACATGAGAAGTTGCGATTGTAATTCCTCTTTCTCTTTCTTCAGGTGCATTATCGATTTGGTCATAATCCATTAATTCTGCACCACCTTTTGTAGCTAAAACAGCAGTGATTGCAGCAGTTAAAGTTGTTTTACCATGATCAACATGTCCAATTGTTCCGATGTTAACATGTGGTTTATTTCTTTGAAACTTTTCTTTTGCCATTAATTATAAACACAAAACATTTAAGTTTGTGCTATTCTCCTTTCATGAAAAATAGAATTTAATTCTAATAACAAGAATTTTAATATTTTTATTATAACATTAATTTTTTAATTAATCAAATTTTCACAACAATTATTTATATTATTATGGAGCCCATAAGCGGAATTGAACCGCCGACCTCTTCCTTACCAAGGAAGTGCTCTACCGACTGAGCTAGGTGAGCACAACCTCTTCCACATGGAGCGGGTGACGAGAATCGAACTCGTCTCATTGGCTTGGAAGGCCAAGGTAATACCAATATACGACACCCGCAAATCCTATTTTATTTTGTTGGTGGAGAGAGAAGGATTCGAACCTTCGAAGCCAGAGGCGATGGATTTACAATCCACATACTTTAACCACTCGTAAATCTCTCCAAAAACAATCGGCCATTATCCCATAACTATTCTTGATTAACAAGGGGATTTTGATAGTTTTTTTTGCGCCGAGATTAAGCGCAATTAAAGTCGTGAAACGCCACTTGAAACAGCGGCATCAAAGACTGCTTTTGGCACCACATCGATGAGTCTTTTATCAAAAGGTTTTGGAATAATATAATCTTTACCAAAACTGATAGTGTCAACATGATAAGCCTCTAGTACATCTTGTGGAACGTCGAGTTTTGCCAAATCTTTAAGTGCATGCACAGCCGCAATTTTCATTTCAACATTAATTTCACTGGCCTTAGCATCAAGCGCGCCTCTGAAAATAAATGGAAAACCGAGTACATTATTGACTTGGTTTGGATAATCACTTCGACCTGTTGCCATGATCAAATCATCACGCGCCGCGTTGGCATCTGCGGGTGAGATTTCGGGATCGGGGTTTGACAAAGCAAACACAATCGGATTATCCGCCATGGATTTCACCATCTCTTGCGAGACTAAATTACTAGACGCCACACCGACAAAAATATCACAATCTTGCATGGCATCTGCCAATGTTTGCTTATCTGTTGTGCTGGCATAATCTGATTTTTCTTTGGTTAGTCCTTCGCGTGAATCCGTAATCACACCCTTGGAATCAACCAGCAAAATATTGGATTTTTTAAAACCAAGCTCACAAAGTAAATCAAGTGTTGCTATACCGGCCGCACCCGCACCTAAACAAGTCAACATTGCATCTTTAGGTGTCTTTTCTTGAATCTCAAGTGCGTTTAAAAGCCCTGCTGCAATAATAATGGCCGTGCCGTGTTGATCGTCATGAAACACGGGGATATCTAGCGCTTCAATCAAACGTTGTTCAATTTCAAAACAACGCGGTGCAGAAATATCTTCTAAATTAATACCGCCAAAAGTCGGGGCAATATTAATCACTGTTTGCACAAATTCATCGACATCTTGCGTACCAACTTCGATATTGAATACATCGACATCGGCAAACTGCTTAAACAAAACACCTTTGCCCTCCATTACTGGTTTTGCTGCTAATGGCCCTACATTGCCCAACCCTAATACAGCAGAGCCATCAGTGATAACCGCCACCAAATTACCTTTGATCGTATAGTCATATACTTTTGATTCATCCTTAGCAATCTCTCTAACAGGAGCGGCTACACCGGGTGTATAGGCTAAAGATAAATCATGATGTGTTTTTAGGGATTTGTGTGAAGATACAAAGATCTTTCCAGGGCGCTCACCCTTATGATAATCAAGCGCTAATTTGTGGAATTCTTCACTCATTTTGGGTTAATATTGTTAATACGATAAGCAAGATATTATATAAGCATTAGACGGAGGTTGCCATGGTTAATAAAATCAGTATTGTCGGTGCTGGCAAAGTGGGTGAAAGTACCGCACAAATGTTGGCTATTCAAAAGCTAGCACAGCAAATCGTACTCATCGACCTTGACGAACAATACGCCAAAGGTGTGGCGCTTGATATTCAAGAAACCTCACCTGTCTATCATTTTGATGCCGAACTTATAGGTTCAAGTGATATTGCCAATATTAAAGATTCCAACATTGTTATTATCACCGCCGGCTTGCCCAGAAAACCCGGCATGGATCGAACTGACGTATTGGCCATTAATCTTAAAATAATCGATGAGATTATGGATGGCATCATCAAACACGCGCCCGATGCCTACGTCATTGTGGTGTCTAATCCAGTCGATGTATTGACCTACTACGCCAATAAAAAAGCCAATTGGCCACGCAACCGTATTATGGGGCAAGCTGGTATTTTAGATTCAATGCGCCTATCAAGTTTTATTGCCATGGAAACAGACTACTCTATTAACGATATTCAAGCCATGGTACTCGGTGGTCATGGTGACACCATGGTGCCTTTGCCAAGATTCACCACGGTTAGCGGTATTTCAATTGAACACTTACTTGATCAAAATACCATTGACAATCTGATTCAACGCACCCGCGATGGTGGTGCAGAAATACTCAATCTCAAACAAAAATCCAGCGCCAATAACGCCCCAGGTGCTGCAGTGACAATCTTGGTGGAAGCCATAGTGCATAACAAGCATCGACTCCTTCCTTGTATCACCATGCTCGAAGGTGAGTATGGACAGAGCGATATCGCTATTGGCGTGCCTGTGATGCTAGGTGAGAACGGTGTAGAAAAAATTATTGAATTAAACTTTACTGACGAAGAACAACAAGCTTTCGACACTTCTGCTCAAGTTATCAAAAGCTTAATTAATGAAATTTAAAGGCTCTATCTAAAGTAATGGATTGCGCGATCCTACTGCGGCTTCGATTGATGAGAATCCGTCTTTTTTAAGTAGCTCAACCAAGCCACGATTAATTTCACCGACCACTTGCGGACCTTCAAAAATCATGCTGGTAATAAGTTCGATTAAATTAGCCCCAGAGGTAATTTTCTCATAAGCATCATCCGCACTAAACACACCACCCACACCAATAATGGTAATCTTTCCACGCGTTCTTTGATAAACATGGCGTACAACTTTAGTTGAAATACGTTGCACTGGTAAACCACTAAGTGCGCCTTTATCAAAAGTTAATTCTTCTTTAAGGTACTCATCACTCATTGATGGTTTGGTTAAGTTGGTAAGTACCAAGCCATCGATCTTGTGCTTTAAGCAAGCATCAACAATTATATTAATTTCATCTAACTCTAAATCAGCGGCCATTTTTATATAGACCGGTTTACTTTCTTGTTTGACTTTGTCTAGTTCACTAAGTAATGCGTCTAAATTTTTTTGATCAACAAAAGGCTCACCATCTTGGGTGTTTGGACAAGAAATATTAACGGTGTAATAATGGCCAATTTCCTTAAATTCATTGACTGTTTTTAAATAATCATCGATAGAATTTTGCAAATCAAAACTCGTGGCATTGTTAGTTTTGGCAGCGCTAATACCAATAGGTATCTTAAATTTTTTATCTTTTAATCTTTTGGCAATGGCTTGGGCACCTTGGTTGTTAAGCCCATACCAAACTAGGATTGATTTAGATTTAACCAAACGAAATAAACGTCTGCCCACACCTGGATTACCCGGACACACATCGCCGGTAAAAGAACCGAGTTCAGCAAAACCAAAACCTATGAGTGGATAAGCATCCGTCAGTTCGCCATCTTTGTCGAAACCGGCTGAAAGGCCAATCGGATTGTCATATTTGATACCATCTACCGTGGTATTTAGGCTTGGGTGTTGGTAATAAAACAAAGCCTTTAATAAACGCCGACCTAAAACATTAGAAGCAAATAGCAGGCCAAACTGCTTAAGCTTGTTATGAGCAGTTTCCGCTTCCCACAAAAAAATTAAAGGACGTGCAATCCACCGATAAAACAAATAATTAATTTGACCTCGTAATACGTAAACCAATTTCATATTATTTTCCTTGGAATCAACCGTTTATAACTGTAATCATATCAAATAACGCTTTACACAGTCAACTTATTCAAAAAATCATCAATTTTGAAAATTTCCCAAATTTTGGAGTAATGATATGGGGCAGGGTTTGCATTACATTTGATTTAAGTATCTTTTCATAAAAATACCATTTTTAGGCATTAAACCAGAGTTTTTAATGATTTTTAGAGACGAAAAACCTTTCTATACCAAGACTTTAATGTGGTTTCGATTATTTCCTAATTTTTTAAACAAAAGTGGTTGTAAGTGGACTAAAGTGGTATAAAATGTTTATTTATAACTTGAGGAGAGTTATATTTAATCAATCATATAAGAAAGGGGAAATCATGGAAGGAATCGCATTAGAAGTCATCTCATATTCAACAGCAGTTATCGTTCTTGCAATTAGCTTTGTTGCTGTTGTTTAACAAACAAAAATCTTGGGGAAGAGGAAATGTTCAGGGGGGTTCACAGTCTAACCGTTGACGCAAAAGGAAGGTTAAAAATTCCAACGCGTCATCAAGCACAAATCGACAAGGCTTGTGCAGGTCAGATGGTGCTCAGTATTCACCCAGACGACAACTGTTTGCTACTTTACCCTTTGGGTGATTGGCAAAATCTTGAGCGCAAGGTAAGTGCATTACCTTCGCTTAATATCCATACAAAACGCTTAAAACGTAAACTCATTGGTCACGCAACTGATTGCGAACTTGACAAAGCTTCTCGCATTCTAATCCCTGCAACCTTGAGAGAATACGCCAAACTTGATAAAAAACTAATTCTTAGCGGACAAGGCAACAACTTCGAATTGTGGGATGAAGATGCTTGGCATGAGCAAATTGAAAACCTTGACTCGCTCAGCAGGCAAGAAGAAGTCCCACCAGAAATTACCCAATTATCGCTATGACCTCTAATCATCACCAATCAGTGATGTTTACCGAGTCAATCGATGCACTTAACCTAAAAACAGGCGGTATCTACATTGACGCAACTTTTGGTCGAGGCGGACATACGCAGGGCATTCTAGATAAGTTAGACAAGTCGGGTTCGGTTATCGCTTTTGATCAAGACATCCACGCCGTTGAATTTGCTAAAGAAAACTTTAATGATGAGCGCCTCACTGTTATTCACAGTGCTTTCACTCATATGGGTGAAATATTAAGCGAGAGAAATTTATCCGGAAAAATCGACGGCATCTTGATGGATCTAGGCGTGTCATCACCACAATTAGACAATGCTGATCGTGGCTTTAGCTTTAATTCAGACGGTCCGCTGGATATGCGTATGGACCAAACTAGTGGCATCAGTGCCGCACAGTGGCTAGAAAATGCCGATGCAGTTGAAATTGCCAATGTCATTTATGAATTTGGCGAAGAAAAGAAAAGCCGACACATTGCCAGTGCGATTAAAAGAGTTCAGCAAGATCAAACAATTACCACGACTTTACAATTGGCCAATATTATTGCCGGCGTAGTTAGAACCAAAAAAAACAAGCACCCCGCCACGCGCTCGTTTCAAGCCATTCGTATCTTTATTAATCAAGAGTTGAAACAATTGGCTGAAACATTAGAACAAAGTATTGACGTATTAGCACCCGAAGGACGACTTAGTATTATTAGCTTTCACTCTATTGAGGATCGAATTGTTAAACAATTCATTCAAAAACACTCTAAACAAAAGCAATTACCTAAGGGTTTGCCGGTGATGAATAGTGACATTCAACAAACCTTATTTAAAGATTTAGGCAAGCAATTTGCCAGTAAAACAGAAGTGCAAAATAACAAACGCTCTAGAAGCGCCATACTGAGAGTTGCACAGCGCACTGCATTAAAGGAGCGAGCATGTTAAATCACTCCTTTAATATGACAAAGATTAATATTGTGCTGAGTCTAGCCATTGTTGTTTTGTCTTTCTATACGATTATTTGGCATCATCAAAATTATCTTTTAGAAGAGAAATCAAAGGTGATAAAAAATCAAAATCAACGAATAATGGCGATGCGAAAACAGTTATTAATCGAACATTCAGAAAAAATTAGTGGTGCAGAAATTAAGCAAAAAGCCTTGAATGCTTTACAAATGAAGCCAGTTGACCCGAAAAAAGTTCGGACTGTATTATTATGACAAGCAAACAGCCTAAACCAATAACGCTTTCAAGGGTGCAAAATTATTGGTATCGCCAAGGTATGATTAAATATTTCTTTGCTTTATTCTTACTTGGATTTGGATTTAGGATTATCACCATTAATCAACTCGATGCAGGGTCAAGTAATATTCAAGAAAAAGCCAGTCAACAAGCGGCTAAAGAGTTTGAGAGTAAGGCACGACGCGGTGATATATTAGATCGAAATGGTGATATTTTGGCCTCTAGTCGCATCTTAAAAAGAGTTAACTTAGACCCTACCCAAGTGCAAACACCCTTCATTCCAAAATTAGCTGAGGCATTAATGATGCCCGAGGCAGAATTACGCAGTGCGATTGAGAGAAAACTCAGTAGAAAAGCCGGTAGAAAAAATTTAGTTATTAAAAAAAATCTACAATTAACCGATCCTATTCTAGAAAATATTGCCAATCTCAAAAAAATTAAATTGAGTATTTGCACTAATAAATCAGTACAAAATAAACTCAGTTTAATAGATAAAGCCTTAGCATTTTCCCAACTTAAAGAGTCAGAGGCAACCTATAAAACTGTTGAAATTTGCAAAAAAAGAAGGATTGAAGGCGTTAGACTTCAAGCGGATACACGGCGCTATTATCCAAAATCTGCCTCATTAGCACCCTTGCTTGGACGGGTTAATCATGATAAGCAAGGCGTCTCCGGCATTGAAGCTGAATTTAATACAACTCTAACAGGCGAAAATGGAATCACTCAACTCAGTTTTAACCAGAACTCTCAAGGCTCATACTTCAACCCTTTAACCGTTAATCAGCTTAAGCATGGGCAAAATATCACCTTAACCATTGATGCAAATATTCAATTTCATGCCTACACTGCCATTAAAGAATCAGTTGAATTCCATGATGCTAATTCTGGATCGGCCATTATCTTAGCAGCAAATGGTGAAGTTTTGGCTATGGCTAACTACCCTGCCACTGATCCAAATGATAATAGCACTTACAAGC
>OFDI01000173.1_pt1 | contig 10037 bp, 7 predicted proteins | sample 1520301 | NCBI WGS metagenome assembly OFDI01 (sample SAMEA3696446, study PRJEB22514) | metagenome | biome: water; feature: marine; material: hydrothermal vent | place: Pacific Ocean | collected 2014-08-12 | depth 1521 m
CAGTAATGGGCAGTCCCTGGAGCGCGGTTCTAGAGATGACGTGATAGACAGCGGGTTGGTCAGTGACCAGCATTCTGGGGATGCGTGGCATAATATCTACCTCCTGAAGGTTTGAAGTCAAACTGGAGTTTAAAGAAAAAGAGACGTGCTGTCAATAAATTTATAAATTTCTCCTGTCCCCTGTAGTCGTTATAAATTTCTCCTGTCCCCTGTAGTCGTTCGGAACTCCGAAAGTTGAGTTAAAAACAATAATTCAGACTTTTTGCACTTAAATCCTCCAATGTTTACATCCGTTTCTGTTCAGAAAAATTTACTTTCTACAGGCAACTTCTTTGACAAGAAAATAAAAAATCACTATGAGTCAAATGTGATTCTGGTCACATTGAGTTTTCCAACCAGTTCAGGTGTTCGGGTGCTGGCAGGCAGGAACGCGGTAATTTTCACTGTACTCCAGAAACAGATGTTTGAGCCTGCCTCTGCCACGTAAGCACATCAGCAGTAAGGCAATCCTGGTTGTTAATGGCTGCCCTGCTACCAGCGGGGATGTACCCATCATTCTTTTGAGGAGGATTAAGGAAAAATGAGGGCATTAGTTGTTGATGATATTGAATTTAATCAGATGTTATTGGTAAATTTTCTCAAAGGAATTGCGGGCTGTGATACAGCCAGAACCGGCAAAGAAGCAATTGACTTGTTTCGCACGGCATTACAGGAAAACCGTCCCTATGCGCTTATTTTTATGGATATTATGATGCCTGAGATGGATGGGCCTGAGACCTTAAAGAATATCCGCCAACTGGAAAAAGATTTTAATGTTCAACCAGGAAACGAAGCAAAAGCTATAATGGTGACTGTATTGTCAGATGTAAAAAATGTAACCAGATCATATTTTCATGGCCTGGCAGACGCATATCTTACAAAACCCGTGACAAAAGAAAAGATAATATCAACTTTAAAAAATCTTGGCATATTGCAAGATTGATTTATTTATAACTAAATTTTACATTTGATGACAAAATGACAATTGTAATTGTCATTTTAGAGTGCCCTGCTTAAAAGTAAGCTTTTTGTTTGTGGAGAGGCGAATAACGAAGTGAGCGTTAAGGATGCTGAAATTTAATTTATGAAATATTTACCCATTTGACTGTCCCTGCATGAAAACGCATGAAAGAATTACTTTTTGGAGATAACTTTTTTATTTGTGTTTGTAATCCCTAGATGCTTTTTTTGTAACACAGAATGTTGAGACAGTGACATATATTTTCAATTTAATGGCATTCTATCAGCTATGCAGAGAAATTTAAAAAAAATTTTTAAAAAAATATTTTATGCAATCATTATCGTTGGACTTTTTCAGATAATAGGAATAACCGCGATAATTTTTCTTTATTTTAATAATATCACCGACGAAATACAGACTAAATTGAATAAAGAGATATATTTGCATGTTCAATCAAAAGCGATGCAGCAAATTTCAATAATTGATCTATTTTTAAAATCACAATTCGATTCATATCGAAGCACTATATGGCGTACTAACATACAGGATGATATTAATCAATTATCATTGTCAATTACAAAAATTTATTCATATAATAAAAAGAAATCAATTAAACAAATTAGAAATGAGATTTTTAATTTTATAAACAGATTTAACATTTTATCATATAACAAGTTATTGATAGCAATAGATAAAAATGGAAATCTATTAGCTGGACACGAACGTTATAATCTTGCCTTAAATTCTAATCGGGATGTCTTAAAAAAAATATACGAACAAAGTCGTTCATTGCGTTCGACTTACATAGAACATACATTATCATTACAAAACGGAAGAAGAATCTCTCTCATCGGTTCAGCCTTTTATTTTCAACCCCTTGATTTATGTATTTTTTATGCTTTTGATCAGTCAAAACTATATCAAAAGTGTAGAGAAAATGTAGTTTTTTATTTTTATCTTCTCTCATTTAAGCGAGAATTTAAAAAACACTATATTGTTTTTATGTATGATCTCGATAAAAAACAATTTTTATATGAGGTCAGTTACCAGATTGAACCTAATATAAGAAAGAAAATTTTACATTTAATTTCAGATGCAACCAGGAATATACAACAACAAATTGGTCAATATTTTATAGTAGTAAAATTTTATCAGCCTTTTCATTTAAAATATGCAGTCGTATATGATTTAAAACCTGATATGAAAAATTTAGCTAATCAAATTAACCATTTTAAATTTATACCACAGCGTATCAGCGTCTATTTCATACTGATAATCTTGATATTCATAATATTAACTATTGTTGCAGTTCTATACTATATGCAACATATATCCCGTTTAATTTTTCAAATAAATGCACAATTAAATGATGCTTTACAAAATCAAAAAATTTTTCTTGCAACTGTATCACATGAAATAAGAACGCCATTAAATGGCATACTTGGTTTTCTTAAACTTTTATCTACCACACAATTGAATGATGAACAAAAGAAGTTTGTAAATAATTCTATGATTAGTGCCAGGCAATTGTTACTATTAATAAATGATATACTTGATACATCAAAAATTCAGGCGGGTGAATTAAAAATAGATGAGGAAGAATTTGATTTTAATGAAGCAATTAATGAGGTAATTGTATCATTATCATCTAAATTGCATAAAAATGTTAAATTAAAGGTTGCATTACCAGATTTACAATATACTTTAATAGGAGACAAGAAGCGTATAAAACAGATATTTTATAATATTCTTTCCAATGCTTATAAGTTTACTCTTCAAGGTACAGTTGAAATTGGAGCAAAAAGTGTTGAAGAACATCAGGATGGCACAATAACCATGCTATTCTACGTCAAAGATAGTGGCATTGGTATTCCTGAAGATAAACAAAACATACTTTTTACTCCTTTTATGCAGGTACGCACTGAATTGCACAAAAAAACAGGTGGTACTGGTCTGGGCCTTTATATTTCTCGCAAGCTGGCCAGCTTAATGGGAGGTGACATCTGGTTTGAGAGCAATGAAGGAAAAGGCACAACTTTTTATATTCAATTTCTTTTAAAGAAAGGTTCTCCAAAGGCCCGGAAGTCTGAAGGCACCTACAGATCTCCCGCAGTGCCTGATAATCAAGCAAATTATAATCATTTAAAAATCTTAATTGCTGAAGATATAAAGACAAATCAAATTTTGCTTAAGGCCCTGTTAGCCAAACTATTTTCAATTACCAGTGTGGATGTAGCTGAAAATGGAAAGCAAGCAGTAGAAATGGCCTTGAAAAACCAGTATGATTTAATATTGATGGATCTGAAGATGCCCACTATGGATGGCCTGGAGGCAACCAGAATTCTGCGTCAAAAAGGAGTAAAAATTCCAATTTACATGCTTACGGCAGATGTGTATAAAGAAACTCAGGATAAGTCACAGGAGGCTGGAGCTGATGGTTTTTTGAAAAAACCGCTTGAAACTGATAAATTGACTGAGGTTCTCGACAGAATTGCCCGTAACAGATCGAAATTTGCAAATTAATAATCCAGGAGGATATAGATGCAATCCAATTTCTATAATTTTGTAAAATCAAAGGCAGAGGAATATTTTGGTTCTCTGGGTTTTGACGAAGAAACCGTATCAGCTTTGCAGGAACAGGCAGTGCTGGACCTTCAAGAAAATCTGGATAAATTTAAGCAATGGATTGAAAGCGAACAAAACGATCTGGAAGAACTGGCCACCCTGGCCCATACCATCAAAGGAGTACTGGTCAATATGGGGCTGGATGATCTGGGTGCAAAATTCAAAAACATCCAGAATCTTATTATGGATAATGCGGATAAAGAAACAGTTGTAACAGCAGCCAGTACTCTGGTAACTGAGCTTGATACCTTCTGAGGACAAATATTATGTTAGCACAACAGATAATTTTGAAATATCCAGAGGAATTCAACGGTTTTCCTTTTAAGCCAGATGTAATCATAATTTTTGCCCGAACCGACCTGGATGTTGAAAAACTTTGCAAAATCATTAAAAACTTTTATCCAGAGGCAAGAATAATAGGTTGCTCAGGCGCAGCGCAAATAATGCCTCAATTTCCCCTGGTTGTTGAAAATGCAACTGTTTTGCTGGGCATAAACCTGCCTGAAAAAAGCTTTCAAATCAAGGCGCTGGACTCTTCAGTGGATAAAGAATCTTTTTTAAAAGAATTATCATCCATTCAGAATATCTTTCCCGGTCAATTTTATCTCTCATTTTTTGCCGTTAACCGATCAGATTTTATGGCTGTTAAAAATTTTTATACTGCTCTGGCTCATCTGCCTGCCTGTTACGGTGGAGTTGCGAGTTCTGATCAGGAAAGTCAACAACCTTTTGTGATACTGGATGGCAAAATAAAATATAATACTCTTGGTTTAATGGTTCTGGATAGTCAGCAGCTAGAACTCGAACATTTTGTCTTTCATGGCTGGCAACCAATTAAACGCTATTTCTTTATTACTAAAACCAATGGCCATGATTTGATTGAAATTGACGATGAGCCAGCCCTGACTGTCTATCAAAGATATATTGGAGATGTTCAGCAATTGCAAAAAATGATAAACGATCTCCATCTGCCTATTATGCTGGTGGAAAGAGAAAAAAATGGCTATATCCCTCTGGCAGCGGCCCTGAATTATGATAATGAAACCCGGACAATATTACTGGCCAATCAGGTAAAAATGGAAAAATTTACCTTTGGTCTGCCACCTGTCAATATGATAGAAGCGCTGGCTGAACAGTTTGACAAAAATACTACAAGGATACGCAATCCGCTGTTTACACTGGTATTTTCCTGTATTGCCAGAAAAAATTATTTACGACAGATGGCCGTATTTGAATATTATGAAATGAGCAGACACTATTCTCATCCATTGGCAGGATTTTTTACCTGCGGAGAAATTGCGCCGTATCCAGATTCAACAGACACAATCTGTCATAACATGACACTGGTAGCTGTCACAATTGGTGTGAAAGGAGCAAGAGATGAATAGCCTTGAGCTTACAAAAGAAGAAAAGGATTTGCTGCTTACAATTTATCACTCCAGGCAGAAAGAGCTACGTAAAGTAATCAAAAAAATAGTTGACGCTGCTGCCCCAAAAGTGATTTTTTTTCAGGAATATGGCATTACTAAAGAGAGAGCAGAAGAAATTTTTCTTAAAGTTGCAGAGGCAGTTTTTACCCAGGATGATGATTATTTTTTACGTTTCGCTTTTCATCATTTTCGTTATATCAAGACGGGAGAGCATTTTCGAGGCTTTATGACAGTTTTGTCATATTTTATTATCTATATGGTAGAATTTCTGGTGCAAAATGAATCTGATATTTTACGACAGGCCAGAACAAAAATCTTGATGCGTTTTATTACTAAAAGCATTGAAGGATTGACGATTTATAAATTTGTCCATTACAATACTTTGCTCAATTTTCAAAATAATATATATTACTTTTTAAATTCAATTATTGATGATTTAAATAATGCTCTGGAAATACAGCAACATTTTCTATCAACCATTTCACATGAAATTCGGACCCCTTTAAATGCTATCCTTGGCTATCTTGAACTCATGAATGCTGATGAGAGATTGCCTGTCAGATATAAAGAAATGGTCAAAGTCGCTCTGAAAAATAGTGATGTGCTTCTACGACTTATCAGTGATATTCTTGATGCATCAAAGTTACGAGCAGGTCAAATGGACATTAATGATGAGGAATTTGATTTCTTTAAGCAAGTTTCAGATGTATTAAAGCTATTTAAAAGTTATGTTAACGAAGATGTGGATTTAAAGTGGGAACTTGATTATTGTCCATTTACAGTAAGAGGCGATCATGAACGTATTAAACAGATTTTATCCAATTTGCTTTCCAATGCGTTTAAATTTACAGAACGAGGACTTGTCTATTTAACCATGCGTTTTCAGCCCAATGAAAAAGCCAGACAGGCCGAAATATACTTTAGTATTACAGATACAGGAACTGGCATTCCACAGGACAAACAAAAAGAAATATTTCAACCTTTCCGCCAGGTAAGAACCAGTGCCAAAGGAACTGGCCTTGGCTTATATATCGCAAGAGAATTTGCCAGAAAAATGAATGGGGACATCTGGTTCAGGTCCAGGCCAGGAGAAGGTACTACATTTTATGTGAAATTATCATTGCCACTGGGTAAAAAGATCCTTTATCAAGAATTGAAAGGTTGTAAAGTTGCAATTTTGTCAGGAAATAATCCCTGTTTAAATACCCTGAAAATCTTTTTGCAGAGCAATGGTGCTGAAGTACATCTTTTTGATAATCTTGAGCGCTTAAAAAGTTTTCTGTTAAACCAGAGTAAGACATCAGACAATCTTATTTATCTATTTATATTTTATTCTTTTTTAGCTGAAAAAATTGACTTTGATATTCTTGAGGCAAAACTGGATATCAATCGTGATACACATCTGTCATTGTATAAAATTTTAGTTTATGATTTATGGCGAAAGAGGTTGGGAAATGGTTCATTTTTCGATGATATAGTGACAGTTCCTTTTGATTTTGCTCAAATACGGAAGAAATTATCAAAAGATCGTGAACAGATAAGGACAGAACATAAGGATCAGAAAATACATAAAGTTAATATTTTGGTCATAGATGATATAAAAACCAATTGTCAGGTAGCAAAATTGAGCATAGAAAAGATTGTTCAGGGCGCTTCAGTTGATATTGCCCTTTCAGGTAAAGAAGGAATTTCTTTGTTACAGCAAAAGCAATACGATCTGGTGCTTCTTGATATAAAAATGCCAGAGATGGATGGTTATGCAACAGTAAAGGAGATTAGACGTCTGGGATATAAAGTGCCTGTAATTGCCTTAAGCGCTGATGCCTATAAAAGCAGTATTGAAAAAGCCAAGCAATGTGGCTTTAATGAATATCTGACAAAACCTTTCAAATGGGATGATATGAGAAAGATTATCCTGAAATTTATGGAGAAATAATTTTCTCTGACCAGGAGGTATTATTTTATGAAACACATTTTCACTTTATGCCTCATCTTTTTTATCTCTTTCTTCACACCATATAAAGGCATGACCCAAAGGCTTCCTCTGGTATTTATTGTAATGAGTTATGAGCATGGTAATGTCTGTGGCCAGCCCCAGGAAGATGGTGTAATTTCTGCCCTGGCAGATGCTGGTTTTATAAATGGCAAAACAATAATAATAAAACATTTTTATATGGACACAAAACGTACATACAATACACCAGAAGCCATTGCACAAAGAGGAAATCTGGCCTTGCAAGCAGTAAAAAAAGCCAGCCCTGACGTTGTAGTCACCATTGATGATAATGCCGCCAGGACGGTTATGCTGCCTCTAATTGGCACAAATATACCAGTAGTATTTACTGGCATTAATAAACAACCAGAGGATTACAATCAACAAAAGCATTTTATGAATTCCAGAGAGAAGCCAGGAAGTAATGTGACTGGTGTTTATGAAAAACGGCATATCGCAACAGCTTTTAAAATCATGAAAGTGATAATCCCTTCTTTACAAAAAGTCATTTGCCTGACAGATTGCTCGCCAACTGGCAAAGCGGCCAGAAGACAGATGCAAATAGAATTGCAAGCGGAAAACGCAGGTATTGACTACGAAATCAAAGTGTTGCGTTCTTTTGAAGATTTACAAAAAACCGTGGAACAGATTAACGCTTCACCTATAATTGACGCTTATTATACGGCTTTAACTCTGTTAAAAAATAAAGAGAAAAACACACTTACAGCACCAGAAATTATTTCCTATCTGGTCAAACACATCAAGAAACCGGGCATGACAGCGAACAAGGCCTTTATTAAGCTTGGGCTGTTTGGCGGAGTGGGTGTTGATTTTAAAGCTATGGGCTATTGTGCTGGCCAGAAGGCAGCCATGATTTTAAAAGGGCATCCGGTTGCAACAATTCCCATAGAAGATGCAAATGAATATTCAATTGTCCTTAATTTGAAAAGGGCAAAGAGTTTAAAAATCCAGATACCACCTGATATACTGGGTGCAGCAGATGAACTTTACGGCATCCAGTAGGGATGTAGGTTAAGGGGCAGATTTAATATCTGCCCTTTTTTTTGTAAGAAGGGGGCCGGAAATATAGGAATACGTAGGGCAATTTATGAATTGCTCCTACAGAGGAACGTATCTACCTGCATGAAAGGAGCGAGATATGCAGAAATTGCCCATAGGCAGGAGTGATTTTCAGTCATTAAGGCAGGATAATCTGTATTATGTGGATAAATCTGAGTTGATAGCAGAGATTATAAATGAGAATAATGATGTTCTATTGATAACCCGTCCCAGGCGATTTGGCAAGACATTGAATCTGTCCATGCTGGAGTGTTTTTTTGACATAGAGGGCAAGGGTAAGGGGTTGTTTGATGATTTGAAAATAGCAGCAATGCCAGAATATAAAGAATATGGGAAATATCCGGTTGTATTTTTGAGTTTTAAGAATTTGACAGAATCAAGTTACAGTAATTTTTTGAGATCAATGTCAGATTTACTCGCCAGACTATACTGGCAATATAATGATATTTTAAATGAGTCAGGTATATCAGAACAATTTACAGAACAAATCCATTGTATAAAAAACAGGCAATGCGATGAAGTGACATTAAAGCAATCTTTGTATAATTTATTATATTGCCTTAAATTATATTATGATAAAAAAGTGATTTTGTTAATAGATGAATATGACACGCCGGTTCATTATGGCTGGTTAAAGGGATACTATGAACAGGTAATAGATTTTATGCGTCCATTTTTATCAATGGCATTAAAGGATAACCCATATCTTCATAAGGCAGTTTTAACAGGATGTTTAAGAATATCAAAGGAGAGTATTTTTACTGGTTTGAATAATCTGACAGTGGCAGGGATATTAAGTAAAAAATTCAGGGATAAATTTGGTTTTACCATTGATGAATGCAGAAAGTTATTAAAAGATTATCATATGGAAGAGAAATATGACGAGGTGATGGAGTGGTATAATGGTTATAATTTTGAGGGTCAGGAAATATTAAATCCCTGGTCAGTATTAAAATATATAGATGAGGGTAAAGCAGGAGCGTACTGGGCCAATACATCAGGCAATGATCTGGTCAAGAAGTTGATTAAGGAAGGAAGGCCGGAGGTTAAGAAGAACATAGCTGGTTTGCTGGAAGGTGAAAAGATAGAAAGTCACATTATTGAGAATATATCGTTTCCAGACCTGAAAACAGGCGAAAGCAAGATATATTCATTGTTGTTATTCAGTGGCTATTTAAAGTGTGAAAGAGAGTGGTTGCAAGAGGATGAATGGTGGTGCGAACTGGTGATACCCAACCGTGAGGTGAAATATATTTACCGCCACATTATAAAGGATTGGCTGGAGCAGGGCTATGGCAATGAAAAGCTCAAACAGATGTGTCTGGCGCTGGTAAAAGGAGAGATAGACATATTTGAGGAGTATTTGCAGGACTTTGTGGTGACAACGCTGTCCTATTTTGATCCAGACAGGGAAGAGCCAGAAGCATTGTATCTGGGCTTTATAGCTGGTTTGTTGTTGAATCTGTCACCAGAGTACAGGGTGAAGACCAATCGTGAGAGTGGCCTGGGCAGGTATGATGTGATGGTCAGGCCAGAGGATAAGAACAAAAGGGCAATTATTATTGAACTGAAAAGCGTGCAACGGACAAAGCACAAGGATCCTGAAAAGGCAATAAAAGAGGCATTTTTACAGATAGAGAAGAAAAGGTATGAAAAGGGATTGCTGGCAGAAGGATATGAAGACATAATGAAGATGGTAATAGTGACAGATAAGAAGGAAGTGTGGGTGAGGGTGAGATGAGGGGTAAGGGATAAGAGATAAGGGGTAAACTTAGGGCTATCTCATCTTGTTAAATCGATATATAACGAGACTAAATCTGACCTTCAATAATTGAGTCGGCTGCAAAAAGTAAATTTTTCCGTGCGGGGACAGGCGAACAGCGATAGCGTGCGTTGTGACGGTTGTAAC